>Ga0209390_10000048_pt1 | contig 172540 bp, 156 predicted proteins | sample BON01_FD_187212 | JGI IMG/M metagenome (GOLD analysis project Ga0209390, IMG submission 187212) | Freshwater microbial communities from Lake Bonney liftoff mats and glacier meltwater in Antarctica - BON-01 (SPAdes) (version 2) | ecosystem: Environmental > Aquatic > Freshwater > Ice > Glacier... | reverse complement strand
TATTCGGAGCTGAGCCAAACCTTATTAAACTTCCCTTTTAATTCTTGAACTTTTACAATATCTTTGTGTTGTAGCATGTTTTGTACTTTGTGTTTGGTAACTTAAAGATACAGTAAAACCAAGGGTTCCCCTTGGTTTTCATGCTATTTATTATCATTTAAACCCTGTGAATAATGGGTGCGAAACTTGAGTTATTATAAAAATTATTCTATTTTATTTAGTATCAATTTCTTGTTTTTGCCTTCAAACAAAACCAAACCGTCAGAGATTAGCTTGGATGTTATGGCGGGGGGATTCTTTCTGCCTTTTTCTTAAGGGGCAGTATGTATGGCCAATTGTGTTAAATGGTCAATGATGTTTCCCTGCTCATCTATTACTATCTCAAAATAATGATAGCTTACCACGTCTTTTTTGAAAATATTGTTGTAGCCAATGGTTTCTTTATCAACTTTTAATGCCAATGCCTTGTCGTTTTTAATAGGGACGATTGTGTTTGACATCTTTTCTAGCGTTTATATATAACTTATTATTAAGATTATACCTAACCAAAGTTGGAAGAAGGTCTAATAGCAAAGTATGACTTTGGTCAGCTTTACTTTTTATTTATAAGAAGAATTATTGTAATTGGTTTTATCAGCTATTTCAAGATGTAACAATAGCTAGAAGAAAGTTATGTTTTATTTCTCCCGTTAGTAAAGGGGTGATGCGACAGTTACCTTTGTTGTATAGTTATTTTCTCATTGGGCTTTTTTTATATTTACTCACGTTTTTTCAAAATACTCAGCTACTTTTCTTACAGTCTCTGTTTTTGTATGTGGATTGAAGTAGCTCAACAAGTTTCAGGGTCATTTTTTACCACTGGGCTTCAAGACGTTTTTTCCATTTTGGCCAGAATCTAGTGGCTTTGTATGGTATTCATCGTATTGTATTTCATTATTCCTGTTTTGCTACATTTTCGACGCGTGTTACACTGTCTGCCTTATTTAGGCTTAACCTCACAATGCTATCTTTTATGGCTATAAGGCCGTGGGGCACGTTGCCTTCCAAAGCTATTAAATCTCCTTTGTTTAGAATATGATTTTTGCCGTTAACACTAAAATCAATACTTCCTTCAAATATTTCTACCACAATTGGGTAGGGCGTTTTATGCTCTTTCATCATTTGGCCTTCTTTAAATGCAATCCTAATTTCCTTCCCAGTTTCCGTTTCCAGTAACACCTGAATAGTAGGTTTTTTTTCGTGATATTGGATATTGTTAATCAACGATGCTGTTTTCATAATATCTCTTTTTATTGTTAAAATTTTATGGATTTTCTCTTTCTAAAAATTGGCACAATACATATTGTAGGATTCCGCCATTTTACTAGTATTCTATTTCTGAAATGACTTTAATCAGATTTTAAGAAACACGACTGAAGGAATATAAAATTAATAAAAGTGGAGGTCGTGAAGCGAAGCAAGTATGGTTCGTTTTATACCTTTACTTCAATCGTTTCCAGAATATCATTTACAATAGACACCCCTTTATCATTATTATACCAAACCTGAAGCATCTCTTTAAAAGCAGCGTCAATCTTCCCATGATGGTCTTTGTAATCGGTGACCAATTTTGTTGCGGCTTTGGAACGTGGGCCCCAATTTTGGAACAAAGTTAAATCCTCATCTAACATAATAACCATAGGAATAGATCGTGAACCGTTCGTGAGAAATTTATCCATCAATTCTGGGTTTTCGTCTCGAAGTACGATTTTTAGATCGATATTTTCTGAAAGTTGCGCAATCTTGTTCAAAAACGCCAGCGTCTGTGCAGCATCGCCACACCAAGGCTCGCTGATTACCAGCCACGTTTGCTTTTCTGAAATATTTTTGAAAACTTCAATACTCTCTTCTGAAATTTCAGCGGTTTTGTCCAATCTTTTTGTGCGGCTGTAATTCAATTTTGTGTAATCAATCTTTTCCTGCGTCTGCTCGCCGGTGGTTCTGCCCTCTTCTACCAATTGTTTGAAAAGCAAGTTGTACTGCGCATAATCCATTGCTTTATTGACTGATTTTTCCATTAGATTTTTCATATTTTTTCCTTTAAGTGTTTTTTATTGAAATCTTCATTATAATATCCTCCACGGTTTTCTTTTCGTTTTATGGATTGTTGAATAATCAAATGCGCCACATTTACCATATTCCGAAGTTGGGAAAGCGCAGTATTCAGTTTGTGTTTTTGATACAATGCTTCCGTTTCGTAATATAATTCTTCAAGTTGGGCCGAAGCCTTTTGCAAATCATTGTTGTTTCGAACCACCCCTGCAAATCTTCGCATCAACTGTTGCAATTCCTTTGTTTTTTGCTGAAGAATTTCATCACGGTCCAGAAAATTCGTTCCCTCATCATTCCACTCGGGAATAGTGATATTCGTCTGCAAAGTCACATGCTTCTTACAGAGATACTTGTGAATACGATCTGCATACACCAGCGCCTCTAGCAACGAATTGGATGCCAGTCTATTGGCCCCGTGCAAACCGGTGTAGGAACATTCTCCACATGCAAAAAGGTTTTTGATGGAAGTTCTTCCATCTTTGTCCACTACTATTCCGCCGCACAAATAATGAGCTGCCGGCACCACAGGAATCCAATCCTTTTCAACATCTATATTTTTATTCAAACAATTTTCATATATATTAGGAAAATGTTGACTAAATTCTTCAATATCCAGATGTGTACAATCCAAATAAACACAGTTTTCACCAGACTTTTTCAACTCAAAATCGATTGCTTGGGAAACAATGTCACGGGAGGCAAGCTCGCCTCGATTGTCATATTGAAACATAAATCGTTCTCCATTTTTGTTACGAAGATATGCCCCAAAACCACGTACAGCTTCAGAAATTAGAAAAGACGCCCCATTATTTCCATCGTAAAGCGCTGTAGGATGAAACTGTATAAATTCCATATTTTGAATGTGAGCCTTGGCACGGTATGCCATTGCAACACCATCGCCCGTGGCAACTATAGGATTGGTGGTATGGCCATAAACCTGCCCCATTCCGCCCGAAGCGAGCGTTGTACAGTCTGCTTTTATCGTAAAAATTCTTCCTGAAAGCTGGTCTAAAACATAGGCACCGTAACAAGTAATGTTATTAGTTTCTCTTTCGGAGAAATGATGCTCGGTAATCAAATTTATCGCAAAATGATGCGGGAGCAGCGTAATATTCGTCAATTGGTTGGTATATTTTAAAAGTGTCCGTTCAATCTCAATACCCGTAGTGTCTTTATGGTGGATCACCCTAAATTCAGAATGGCCGCCTTCTTTACCCAAAGTGAGTTCTCCGTCGGCATCAGTATCAAAATGGGCGCCCCAGTCCATCAATTCCCTCAATCTTTTTGGTCCATCCTTAATAACCATTTCCACAACAGTTTTATCGCAAAGTCCGTCGCCAGCAATAAGGGTATCTTCAATGTGCTTTTGGAAAGAATCTTCCTTTAAATCGAAAACTGCCGCCACGCCACCTTGAGCGTATTTGGTGTTCGATTCAGCTTGGTCAGCCTTGGTTACAACTGTAATTTTTTTCTTCGGAAATTTCTCGGCAAGTTTCACCGCAAGGGTTAAACCCGCAGCTCCAGAACCGATAATTAAAAAATTGGTTTCCATAATTATTTTGATAGTTCTAGCATTCGCTCAATGGGCAGAATGGCTTGTTTTCGTATTTCTTCAGAAACTTCTATTTGCGGGTTTTCATTTAGCAAACAGTTATAAAGCTTTTGCAAAGTGTTTAATTTCATAAAAGCACATTCGCTACAGGCGCAAGTGTTATCTTCTTCCGCAGGAGCCGGAATCAATACGGTTTGCGGCACTTCCTTTTGCATTTTATGAAGAATTCCTGCTTCGGTTGCAACTATAAATTTTTCTGAAGGATGTTTTTTCACATAATCAATCATTCCTGCTGTGGAACCTATATAAGTCGCGGTTTGTAAAATATGGCTTTCACTTTCGGGATGCGCAATGATTTTTGAGGTGGGATGTTCTTTGTACAATTTCAAAAGTTTATCTATTGAAAATGCTTCGTGTACAATACATGCACCATCCCAAAGCAGCATTTTTCTTCCGGTTTTTTTCTGAATATATTTTCCCAGATTTTTATCTGGCGCAAAAATAATCGGCTTGTTTTTGGGAACAGAATTCACGATTTTTTCGGCATTGGAAGATGTGCAAATAATATCGCTTAAAGCTTTTACTTCCGCAGAGCAATTAACGTAGGTAATCACCGTATGATCTGGATGAGCCTCAACTAATTTCTGAAAAGCATCCGGTGGACACGAATCCGCCAAGGAACAGCCCGCCATCAAATCGGGAAGCAAAACTTTTTTGTTGGGATTCAATATTTTGGCGGTTTCGGCCATGAAATGAACTCCCGCGAAAACGATGATTTCGGCATCGGTCTCAGCGGCTTTTTGCGAAAGTCCCAAACTGTCACCTACATAATCCGCCACTTCCTGAATTTCGGGCACTTGATAATAGTGGGCGAGGATAATGGCGTTTTTTTGCTTTTTCAGTTCAGTTATTTTTTGATGTAAATCCATCTTATTTATGATTTAATTTTTTGAAGAAATGCTTTGAATATGGGGAGCGCAACAATTAAAAGTGAAACGAAAATGCCAATCCCAAAAATGAAAAACGAAATGTAATACGGAATAAGGGAATCCTGCATTTCAGAAAATAATCCAGTTTTTGAAACATACATCCAATAGCTTCTCTTTCCGCCAGCAATCAACAGTGAAATCCAAAAAAAGAACAATGAAATATTGAAAGAAACAAAACCTCTTTTAATCCATTTCCGATCAGTTTCAAACTCTGAATGAAGTTGATGCACTATAAAAAATAAAGCTGAAAAAAGAATGGTTGTATTAATCCCGATGGTAGTTCCCATGGAATGTGCCACTGTAATATGCGTGCCGTGCGTAAAGAAATTAATCGCTGGAATTGAAAATAGAAGTGCAAGAATTATATTGAGAAAAATCCAGAAATCCGTAGCCAATAAAAAACGATACGCCATCGGGTAATTTTCTTTTTCAACCTTTAAAACGGAGCGTTTCCAGTTGTAAATAATAGACGCCAAAACAACCCACTCGGTCATGCTTATCCCGTAAGCCACATACCGGATCCACGGTTGTGTGGGCAAAAAATACGTGTGATGCGCCCACCCAAACATTAAATTGGTCAGTCCCAAAAAGTAGAAAAAAAAAGCGATTTTATTTGTAGCCACATCGCTGTCCTTCTTTATTTTGGACATCAAATAAATGGAAATTCCATAAACCAGCATATTCCACGACCCCGTGAACGAGCCGTAACTTTTCCATTGTATGGAAAAATCCTTGATGAAATTCAACCTAAAAAAATCGAGCAGCCAAAAATGCGCTTCCACTAAATGATAGCACATAAAGACGATGCCCGTACCCCACATCCAAAAATAGACGGGCCAGCCCTTTACGTTTTTGTAAAGTGTTTTGAAATAATTAATTCCGAATAAAACCCAGCCGATTAAAATTGGGATGATCAAAATTGGCGTAAAGGCAAAGTATTCCCTCCCCTCGGTATAATCGAAAGCAAACGAAAAGTAAATGGCAATGCCGGTTAAAAGAAAAATAATGAAATGCAATTTTACCAATAGGGGCGAAAAGAGCTTGAATTTTTCAACGTAAGTGAGAAAAAAATAAATACTTCCTGTGGCGCAGAGCACAATCCACGAAATGACCGAGGTAACGTGAAAGGGACGCAGTTTTGAAAATGGCACATAGTCTTTAAGAAATTCGGGCATTAAATATTGAAACGAAGCGGACAACCCGAAGAACATTCCCAAAAAAAGGCCGACCATTGCGAAAAGCAAAAAATAAATGGGGGCTTTACTGTTCATTTCGGTACTTGATTTTTACCCAACCTGTTGCTTCAATTTCAGCGTCGTAGTTGGGATAGATTCCTGTTTCATCAACCTGTTTCAGATATTGCACCAAGGCATCTTTTTCATCTTCTGAAAAATCAAACTGGGGCATACTTTTTACACCGCTGTTCAAAAATGCTTTAATGTACAATGAACCTTTATTTTCATCGGAATAAATATTCGTGAGGTCAGGCCCCAAATATCCGCCCAAACCATATAATTGATGGCACGACCAACAGCGATTATTTTGAAACAACTGCTGACCTTTCACTGCCAAAGGAGATAATTTTTCGGCGGGCACATACCCATCGGTATTGTAAACCACATAATTATAATAGCCAAAAACAGCAAGCAAAATTGCAATTACAAAAATGTAAGGTCTTGAATTAGTGGACATTTTGAAATACCATAATTGACATCAAAAATAATCCTTCAAACTTGTGCAAAATATGATAAATATCAGTTTAGTACTACATCTTCTTTTAAAGGAAAATGATTTTTGTCATACCCAATCTTTTCAGCAACCGCTACCTTTATCCCTTGCATTTTCTTTAAATATGGTCAACAAACAACTCCTTAATCCACAAAATATCGTAATAATCGGTGCCTCTAACGATACTAAAAAGCCCGGCGGTAATATGCTAAAAAACATCATTTCCGAGCGCTTTAGCGGAGGTTTGTCCGTTGTTAACCCAAAAGAAGAGAAGGTACAGGGAATAAAAAGTTATTCGGAAGTAAAAGAAATTCCACAGACCGAGTTGGCCATTCTTGCAATCCCCGCCAAATTTTGTCTTGAGACTATAAAAATCTTGGCCGAAGAAAAAAATACCAAAGCTTTCATTATCATTTCCGCAGGTTTTGGCGAAGCAGGTGAAAAAGGAAAGGAATGGGAACAACAAATTAAAGCAACCGTTGATAGTGTAAATGGCTGCCTGATCGGCCCCAACTGTATCGGTGTTATAACCGAAAACTACAAAGGTGTTTTTACAGCTCCTGTTCCACAATTCAATCCAAAGGGCTGCGACCTAATTTCGGGTTCGGGTGCTACGGCAGTTTTTATTATGGAAGCCGGAATGTCGCTCGGAGTTTCCTTTGCAAATGTTTTCTCTGTGGGCAATGCTGCGCAGACCAGCGTTGAAGATATTTTGGAATATATGGATACACATTTCGATGCAAAAACCGATTCACTGATAAAACTCCTTTATCTGGAAACTATTTCCAATCCCAAAAAGTTGTTGAAACATGCTTCTTCTCTCATAAAAAAAGGTGCGAAAATTGCCGCTATAAAAGCTGGAAGCACTGCTGAAGGAAGCCGTGCCGCAACTTCGCATACGGGAGCCATTGCCAGTAGCGATATGACGGTTCGCGCCCTTTTCAACAAAGCGGGAATTGTTTATTGCAGTAGCCGCGAGGAACTGTTGAGCGTGGCTTCCATTTTCAACTATAAAAAATTGGTGGGAAAAAACATCGCCATCATTACCCACGCCGGCGGTTCCGCAGTGATGTTGGCCGACGAGCTTTCAAAAGGAGGCTTAAAGGTTCCTGAAATATCAGGTCCCGATGCCGAAAAACTGAAATCGTTTCTCTATCCCGGGACTTCAGTTAGCAATCCCATAGATTTTTTGGCAACGGGAACTGCAGAGCAACTGGGCATTATCATCGATTACTGCGAGCATAAATTTGAAAATATTGATGCGATGGTCGTGGTTTTTGGTAGCTCCGGACTTTTCGACGTGGAAAACGTTTACAACGTTTTGAGCGTGAAATTGAAAATTTGCAAGAAGCCAATTTTCCCCGTTTTGCCTTCCGTGGTTAATGCACAGCGCGAGATTCAATCCTTTTTGAAAAAAGGACACATCAATTTTCCAGATGAAGTTGTTTTGGGAAAAGCGCTTTCGCAAGTTTTCAATACTCCGGAACCTATTTCGGAACAAATCGCACTACCAAATATTGATGTTGAAAAAATACGTTCCATTATAGATAATGCTTCCGAAGGTTATATCAATGCTGCGCAAACAGAACAGTTGCTGGATGCTGCAGGAATTCCGCGGGTTATGGAAATTGTTGAAAATTCGAAAGAAAAACTACTCATTGCGATAGAGAAGATAGAATTTCCCGTGGTAATGAAGGTCGTTGGCCCATTGCACAAATCGGACGCGAAAGGTGTGGTAATGAACATCACTTCCAAAGAAGTAGTTTCGGATACCTTCGATATGTTGATGAAAATAGATTCCGCGACGGCGGTAATGGTCCAGCCACAATTGGCAGGGTTGGAATTGTTTGTGGGTGTAACAAAAGAACCGGGATTTAACCATACCATTCTTTGTGGTTTGGGCGGAATTTTTATTGAAGTGCTGAACGATGTGGCTGCTGGATTAAGCCCTATTTCAAAAGATGAAGCACAGAAAATGGTGCAATCGCTTCGCGGCTACAAACTCATTCAAGGCGCGAGAGGACAAGAGGGTGTTAACGAAAACCAATTTGTTGAAATTATTCAAAGGCTTTCCGCTTTGGTAGAAGCCGCCCCAGAAATAACCGAAATGGACATCAATCCATTAATTGGCACGCATAAGACAATTACGGCGGTGGATGCGCGGATAAGGGTTGGGTAAATATCCATTCAATTCCCAATTGAAGTTCAGAGCTATTTGTAATCCTACAGACAGAAACAAATAATAAATAGTAGGCTAAAGTCGAAAATAGCGCATTATTTTATTCCCTATATAATCTTCAGCTTAATTGCTAAACTATTTGTAAACTAGTTTCTTGTAATTTTACAATCTGACGTCGAGCCTGCGTTAAATCTTTTTCAAATTGAGCTATATTTTTTATAACATAATTTGACGCCAATACTCGATAATGCTCAATTCCATCTAAAAGATTCTGACTAAACTTCTCCCAGTTTTTAAGGACACGAGAAGTTGGCTGGTTTGTTCGTTCTATTTCCTTTTTCAAGAAATCGATATAAAGCCTTAATTCTGTAACAAACATAGAAGCTCGATTAGGGTTTTGTATAATATCATTTCGGCCATAAATATGATCGGTCATATCGCGAAGGCTAGTGATTTTTGAGAAATTTACAATGTTCGGTCCTGGACAAATGGTAACGGCAGTTAGTTTTTTTAAAAAAGGAACCTCATAACTTATAGTTGCCGCATTGCTCAAACCAATGCAAAGACATTCCTTGCTTAAAACATCCTCTCTTTGTTGATTATATTCGGCTTCGGACAGATCTAAAGTTGTTAACTGTTCCAGTTTTAACTTTTGATATTTAGTTGAAGCAGTACATATCGGGGTTTTGGTGAATTCAGTATTAGATTCCAACAGCTTTTCGGTACAAGGACTTCCTGGTTTTTCTTTTTTTATTCTATCCAAACGCTCTATTTCTGCAGTGGTTCCTTTTAGGTAATTGAACTCAACACCAAGCGGCGATGCTTTGCTAAGCACTACATCATTTTCCTTGGATTGGGCCAATAGTTCCAAAGTTTTCTCATCAACTGTTGTGGCTTCCGGACACAATAAAAACGGAGTGCCCCAGCCAGTGCCATCCACTTGGTAGAAGTTTCGTAATAAATTGTCTTCTTCGCTGGTACCAATTCCGCCTTGAACTGTTACTTTTATTGGATGTGGCTTGAAGAAGCCAGGCTTTCCTTTGGCAGTAATAGCAGGGTTGTAAAGTTCAAAAAGACTATCCTGCAATTCTTGTTTTTTCTCTTTAAATTCCTGTAGAATTGGTCCCATCAGTAAACCTTGGGTAGCGAAGACGTGGCCGCCACAATTGAGTCCAGATTCAATTCGGAATTCACTAACCCAAATTCCTTTTTTTGCTAAATATTTTCCTTGGATCAATGCAGAACGATAATCGCTCACCTTAATAATCACTTTTTTATGAAATGCACCCCATTCGTAAGCATCAAAAGCCGAAAAGCCTTCCATATAATTATATAGACGTGGATTCATTCCTGCGGAAAGAACGACGGAGGAGTTGTTTAAGTCACATTCAGCATATCCCTTTAAGGCAGTGAGCGCATCGGAACCATTTTCAATAGGTTGCTTCTTCTTATCCAATTGATCCTTGTCCACCTTGGTCATAATATTAACTTCGATGGAACCAGGAATTAGGTTTTTCCGGAGAAATTTTTCAACTGTCTCTTTTTCTGTGGGATCTGACAGTGAAAACCATTCGTTATATTTCTCCTTCAGCATACTACTGTCCGGAAGCATTTCAAAATACTTAACAATATCTGAACCCGTTTCAAAAGCTGAAGTTTTCAGTTTTTCCATTTTGGAACCGACTATTCGCTGCATCAAATTGAGATAGTCTGTAACTCTCCGCGCCCTATAGTTTTCTTCTTTTACGGTAATAGGCGTATAAGATTCGTTGTTTTGTTGATAGTAATATTTTCGCATCACTTCCACCAAATTGTCCTCAATGATAGAAAGCACCGAATTTATTCCGAAATGAGCAACTTTTATAGGAGAATCGATCGTAAAGGCAATTCCCATCACGGGAATATGGAAAGTGTGCGGACTAGTTGTTTGCATTTAATAAGAAATTTGGATTGAAAAGCAGTAAAGGTTAAAAATCTAAACTTCTTATAATATGATCAATATCATAAAAAGGCCTAATTACTCTTTTATTTGAAAATGCTAAAAATCGTGGTGAAACGACCCATCCGAAAGAAAACATATTCACGATAAACTATACAATTCTAAAAATCCTTTTCATTGCAATGCGCCAAATGAAGAACGTTGGCGCCAAGACCCACAGAACCAATAAGGAGGAAGAAATTACGAACCCGTGGACGAGCCGTAACTTTTCCATTGAATGGAAAAATCCTTGATGAAATTCAACCAAAAAAAATCCAGCAATCAAAAATGCGTCTCGAGCAAATGGTAACACATAAAAACGATACCCGTGCCCACATCCAAAAATAAACTGGCCAACCCCGAATGTTTTTGTAAAGTGTTTTGAAATAATTGATACTAAAGGGTATCCAACCGAATAAAATGGGCACAATCAAAATGGGTGTAAACGCAAAATATCTACGACCCTCAGTATAATCGAACGCAAATGAAAAATAAATGGTTATGCCCGTTAAAAGGAAAATGATGAAATGAATCTTTACCAACAATGGTGAAAACAGTTTGAATTTTTCAACATAAATTAAAAAAAAATAAATGCTACCCGTAGCGCAGAGGACAATCCATGAAATAACGGAGGTAACGTGAAATGGCCACAATTTTTATAATGGCAAGTAAAATTGCCATTATAAAAATATAAGTCTTTGAAGTGGAAATCATTAACAATAGTTTTAATCACTACTCAAAATAGTCCATAACAAAAAGTTATGATATTCATCATTTTTTAGAATCATTTATTTTTGTGATTTTATTCTTTTTTATAATTTCTTATCCACATTTAGAGGATCCGCAATCTCTACAGGTTAAACAACCTTCTTGATAAATAAGATTAACCGATTTACAATTTGAGCATCTTTTACCTTTGGCTTGAGTACCATTTACTATATACTTTTTCAATGCTCTTGCCACACCATTTTTCCAAGTGTTGATAGATTCATTATCAAGTTGTAAACTGTTTATGAGATCCACCACATTATCAATAGGCATTCCATGACGCAGGGTACTTGATATTAGCTTGGCATAATTCCAATATTCGGGGTTAAATTTATGGGACAAACCTTCTATAGTTGTTTTATAATCTCTTTTATTTTTATATTGGAAATCATATCGGGAAGTGCCATCCTCGTTCCTGTTTTTTATAATAAATCCATTATTGACCCATCTAGGGAGTAATATTCCATCTTCATCATCGGCGAAACCAGTAAAAATTTCATAAGGTTTATTGTCAACCAATCCTATAAATGCAATCCATTTGTCTTTGTTATTTTGAAAACGCACTATATCTGCTACTAATATTTGAGGTCGCTTTACGGGAAGAATATTGATACTGTTTGTTTCTTCCTTTTTCTCGTCATTTGAAATTAAAACTCCCGAACGGGAACCGTCCCTGTATACGGTAACTCCTTTACATCCTGCCTCCCATGCCTCAATATAAAGTTTTCCTACAAGTTCTTCGGGAGCATCATTAGGCAGATTAATGGTAACGCTAATAGAGTGATCCACCCATTTTTGTATTGCTCCCTGCATTTTAACCTTGCTAACCCAATCAATATCATTTGAGGTAGCTTTATAATACGGCGATTTTTTTACCAACTCATTAAGTTTTTCCTGAGTGCATTCTTTTTTAACATCATAACCCTTGGTCTCCATCCAATGTTTAAACCCATGATGAAATACCAAAAACTCTTCCCAAGAATCCCCAATTTCATCTACAAAATCGATCTTTGCATTTTTGTCATTGGGGTTAATCTTTCTCCTTCTTTTATAAAACGGCAAAAACACAGGCTCGATTCCCGATGTAGTTTGGGTCATTAAACTAGTGGTTCCCGTTGGAGCAATAGTTAAAAGGGCAATATTCCTTCTTCCATATTCTTTCATTTCATAATAAAGTTTCTCATCTGCATCTTTTAACCTCTGGATAAATGGATTGTCTTTTTCCTTTTCGGAATCGTAAAAAGCAAAGGCTCCCCTTTCTTTGGCGGTATGCACGGAAGCGCGATACACTTCAAGAGCAAGCGTTTTATGAACCTTGGTGGAAAATGCATTTCCCTTTTTACTGCCATACCTTATTCCCAGTGATGCCAGCATATCTCCTTCAGCCGTAATACCTATACCAGTTCTACGTCCTTCATAGGCTTTTTTACGAATTTCTAACCATAAATTTTTTTCTACTCTTTTAATTTCACCATTTTCAGGATCTGCATCTATTTTTGCGAGTATTTTATCTATTTTTTCAAGTTCCAGGTCAATGATATCATCCATAATGCGCTGTGCGACTGCAGCATGTTTTTTAAACAATTTAAAATCAAAGAACGCATTTTCTGTAAATGGATTTTCTACATAGGAAAATAAATTAATAGCGAGTAAACGACAAGAATCATAGGGGCATAAAGGAATTTCACCACAGGGATTTGTCGATACGGTCTTATAGCCTAAATCTGCGTAACAGTCAGGGATAGATTCCCTGATAATGGTATCCCAAAACAGAATTCCAGGTTCTGCAGACTTCCATGCATTATGTACAATTTTTTTCCATAATTTCCTTGCTTTAATCTCCTTTGTGTTTTTTGGATTATCACTATGTACAGGAAATTTTTGAACATAGTTTTTATCCAATTTAACAGCTTCCATGAATGTATCGTCCATCCGTACCGAGACATTGGCTCCAGTCACCTTTCCTTCTTCTAACTTAGCGTTAATAAAATCTTCTGCATCTGGGTGGTTTATGGATACCGAAAGCATTAGGGCACCTCTTCGACCATCTTGAGCCACTTCACGTGTAGAGTTTGAATACCGCTCCATAAAAGGAACCAAACCCGTAGAGGTCAAAGCCGAATTTTTAACGGGGGAACCTTTGGGGCGAATGTGTGAAAGATCATGCCCCACCCCTCCACGACGTTTCATGAGCTGTACCTGTTCTTGGTCAATTTTCATGATGCTCCCATAGGAATCATTCAGCCCATTAGTGCCAATTACAAAACAGTTTGATAAAGAGGCAATTTGAAAATCATTTCCTATGCCAGCCATTGGGCTTCCTTGGGGAATGATATATTTAAAGTTTTTCAACAAATCCATTATCTGATTTTCCGAAAGTGGGTTGGGATATTTTTTTTCTATTCGAGCAATTTCACGTGCAATCCTTAAATGCATATCCTCGGGTGTCTTTTCATAAAGATTACCATAAGAATCCTTCAAGGCATATTTATTTATCCAAACTCTGGCAGCAAGTTCATCTTTATTAAAATATTCATAAGAGGCTTTGAAAACTTCATTAGCATTATAAGTAGTAGGAACTTGTGGAGTTTTTAACTTCATAATATTACTATTTTTTAGTCATGATTTTTATGGAAGAATCTATGGGGTAGGCAATTCCCATAACGGGAATATGGAAAGTGTACAGGCTGGTATTTTGCATGGATATGCTTTTTTAAATTCTGAATATGTAAAGTTGGGAAAAACCCTTTTTATGAAATATGACTTAAATCATAAAAAACCAAATCCAAATAACTTTAAGAGTATTTGAACTTTGTAAAAGTTAACTTCCAGCTTAAAACATCCATCCCAGCTATTTTCTATTAGAAGGATCCTTCAGGAATATTTTAAAAAATCTAAAAATCCTTGCGCTTTGCGATACGCCAAATAAAGAATGTGGGCGCCAGCACCCAAACCATTAATAACGCCAAAGAAAGTAATAACCCAAAATTTGTTCCGAAGAATTTTTGAAAAACCGCTCCTGTATATCCCAAAAGTGCCGAAATATCAAGCTTTAAAAGAATCAATACACGCGATAAATCAATGGGGTTCAGCATCGTAGCCAGTAGCGAAAATTTATCCAAAGGATACTCTTCAAAATAGAGCAACGACATCAAAAAGATACCGTCATAAATTACGGCCATAAACAACCAAAGTAGAATAGCGTATCCAAAACCTTTTATTCTATTTTCATTGGATAGGGCAATCACAAAAGCCAAGGCGGTAAAAATAAAAGTCAAAAATGCGCCAGTTACCAGTAAAAGGGAAAAGTCCCAAATGGCACTACTGTTGAAGATTCCATAAAAAATAAAGGGTACTCCAAGGCCAATAACCAAACTCATAGTAAGCGAGGTGGCAACGCCGAAATATTGTCCCAAAAAGATAGAACTCCGTTTTACGGGCTGCGCCAAAAGAAGTTCCGTAAATTCCCTGGAATTATAATAATACATCACTCCAAAAATAGTCCCGATGAGCGGCACCAAAATTATGATTACGTTCATCAAGGTGATTACTGCTTTAGAGAGGTCGTTGTTCAAAAACAAAAGCACCACACCCAATAATAGGTAGAACAGAAAGTAGACGTAGCTCCAACGGCTGCGCACTAAATCGTAAAAACTGTATTTTAATATTTTAAGCATAACTTGAAGATAAAATGGATGCGATGGCGTGTTCAAAATCGGGTTGTTCTGTCTTCTTTTTCAGTTCTGAAATGCTTCCCTTGAAATAAATTTTTCCTTCCAAAAGAAATACAATTTCATCAGAAATTTCTTCTACAAAACTCAAAATATGTGAAGTAATAAGGATAGTTTTTCCTTTTTCCTTTTCAGAATTGATTAGGTTTTTCAATCGCAAATGTGAAATGGGATCCAAACCATTTGTAGGTTCGTCCAAAATAAACAGTGGACTGTCAAACATAAAGGCAAGCACCAAGTTCACTTTTTGCTTGGTTCCACCGGAAAGATTGGCCAATTTTTTATTCAAAAAAGGCTGCAGCTTAAAAAGTTCAATCAGTTCTTGATCCTTTGTGGTTTTAGCATCCCGTAAATCCTTTATCATATCTATAAGCTCGTTCACTTTAAGGTTTCCCGGAAAGTTGGCTATTTGCGGTAAGTAGTCTATTTGGTTTCGGTATTTAAAATTATTTTTTAATGGTTTTCCGTCGATGAAAATGCCCCCCGAATCCTGCAAAACCATTCCTAAAATACATTTTATGAGCGTGGTTTTGCCGGAGCCGTTTGGTCCCAGCACTGAAAAAATACCGCCACGATTTATGGAAAGGTCTATGCCCTTGAGCACTTCGTTTTTTCCAAATTTTTTGTACAGTTCCTTAACTTCTATCATGGTTTATCTTTCTCATTTTTGGGTGTTCGTCCAGCAAATTATCGGGGGTGAAAACTGGGGAAACTTTTTCCGAAATATCAATGATGTCTATAAACAGGCTACGCAACAAAATAATAGTCTCCGGTGTTCGGTTTACGATGTACGAAAATAGTTTTACGGGGCGGTACGGCACATCGCCAATCCCATTTTTATCAAGATCATACCCCGCATAATTGCTCCAGTAATTATTATTGAAAACATTATCGTTTATACCACTGTTGTAGGATATATCGAAGGAGTTGTGCAGGAAATTATTCTGCACAAAATAATTGGTATAGCAAGCGCCACGCACTTTTATGGCCCAGCCGTTACTGATGAAATCATTGTGGGAATATTCAATGCGGTTACTACCTTCAATATTGATGCCCACCGTATTTTCCTGAAAAACATTGTTGGTAATTTTGGCGTCGTTTATCTCTTTCAGCAAAAGTCCGAATGCTGCAGTGCCCCAGTTTTCCTTAAAAATATTATGGTTCATATCCACAAATTTCGAAAACATAACGGCAACTCCCGCCCCATTATTTTCAAAAGTGTTGTAGTCATAAACATTATGGTTGCTGAACATAAAATGTAGCCCGTAACGGAGATTATTCTTGCTTACGTTATGGCTAATTATTATGTTGTCTGAAAATTCCAAATAGATTCCGTCGCGCACATTCTGCACAGTATTTCCGCGTACCTCAACACCTTTACAATACCAAAGCTGGATGCCATTGCCGGAGTTGTATTCGTTCACAGCATCGCCCTTAATTTTGTTATTGAGCACTTTTCCGTCGTTGGCTTTTTCAAGATAAATTCCGAAGAACAATTTTTCGAGTTCTAGATTTTGGATTAAAAATCCATCTCGTTTTATCACCCGAACCGCGGCATAATCTGCGGTATAGCTAGTGCCAACGTTGATTATTTTGAAACCGTCCACAGTAACATTGTCCGCAACAATTTTGATAATTTCTCCTTTGTCTTCGCCATCAATTGTTGGAAGGTTATCACCCAAAAGAACAATGCTTTTGTCTATAATTATGTTTACTTCTTTATAAATACCTTTCTTCACCAAAACCGTATCTCCTTCCGAAGCTTGGGTAATTCCTTCCTGAATTGTTTTGGCGGAACAGGAACTGCAAACAGTTATTGTTTTTGCCCAAGTTGTTTCAGTGCCGAAAACCAGCAAAATAAAAGCGAATATGTGAAGTGTTTTTTTCAAGTTTGAAGTGAAATTAGTCAACACAAAGCTCTCAGCGAGCGGGTTGATTTTTTAAAAGATTGAAGGTACTGAATTAAAGGATACCAGAGAATTTGCCGAAACACTAATTATTATAAATGTTATTGCTTTAAGTGATTCTTGATTTCTTCCCAAGAATACAATTCTCCTGTGAATTTTTCTTTTTCTTTTTGGGCGGCCATTTCACTTTCAAAAGCAGAAAGAAATGCTCCCATCGGGCTCGATATCTCGGGACTAATAAGATACGTTGCTTTCTTAGCATCGATTAAAGTTCCAGGTTCTCTAAAGTCTGCAACGACCACATGTCCATATTCCGTTTCCTTATTTTCTTTTTGATAGTTGATCATACATTCAATCGCGTCGAACTTATACACTTTGCCTTTGTTGGTAACCAGTTGAGAAGCATGTTGACGATCGACTATTGTCATTTTGCAGAAGTGACAACCATCTTTTCCATATTCAATTGGCTGTGGGTCTACATTGCATGAAACGGTTAATAGAGTGGTTACTAATAGTAACATGATTGTTTTCATAAGAGTCAAGTTTTCAAATTTTTCAGCAACTTCAATTTTTAAGTCTTTTCTTTTGAGCTTCCTTTTTACCGACGAAAAAAGCAACAACTGTTAACATCATTCCAACAAACATCATATAACCGCCTGTATGTGGTAGCGAGTCTACATCGAAATTCAGCATTTTCGCATGACCAAATAGTGGTGGTTTATAACTCATTGGGGTACCATCTGGGTTTGAAAGCTTCATGATTGCATGAGGGTCTAGATTGGTTCCGTAGTCAATCATCCAAGCATTGAAATCGTACATTCCCATGATTCCTAACACAGACATTAAAACAAACCAACCCATAAACCACCAATACTTAACTTTTCCAAAGAAACCAAGCAAGCCTACAAGGACACCAAGAGCAACCATGATCCCGATTACCGTGGGAAATACGTTGAATTCCCACATTTCTTCAGGTTTAGGGATGGTTTTCATACCAATATAATGATTCAAACCGTCAATATTTTGGATATCAAACTCATTTACTCCCTTAATACCGTCAATATAAATGTCCATTCCTAGTGGTTCCGGATACTGTGGAGCTCCTAGCATGATGTTCCAAAGAGGGAATTTAAAAAGTCCTAGTAATAACAGAGAACCTATAATCATCAATATTCCAGCTTTTTTCATATCAATAGTTTTAATTTTAAAATAAGACGGGGGAGAATCAACTCACCCCGTCTTTAAATTCGGAAACCAAATAGCAATGAAAGTACAGGGTGCCGAATTAATTAATTACTAATCTTCGCCTAGTGACCAACTAAGTTCCAAGGTTGAGGATGCCGGAGAAACTCTAACATAACCTTGCATTTCCTGATGCAATGCAGAGCAGAAATCGGTACAATAGAAAGGCCATACTCCCACTTGTTTAGGTTCCCAGACAGATGTTTTGGTCTGTCCCGGCATAACTAATAATTCTGAAGTATTTTGGCCAATCATAGCAAAACCATGGGGTACATCAAAATCTTGCTCGTGATTCGTGATATGGAAATATACTTTATCACCTACTTTCACCCCTTCTATATTATCTGGTGTAAAGTGACTTCGTATCGTAGACATATAGACATGAACTTCATTTCCTTTGCGTTCCACTCTTGCTTGGTCGGGAGTGAGTACCGCATACGGGTGTTTATTTTCGTCTAATCTATATATCTTTTGTGACTTAGGTGCTAGTATACTAGCGGGAATCCCTGCTGCATAATGAGGTTCTCCGTGTGTGGGGAAATCATAGATCAATTCCATTTTTTCACCTGTGATATCATATAATTGAGCGGAGTGTTCCATCTCTGGCCCTACGGGAAGATACCTGTCTTTGGTTATTTTATTTAAGGCAACAGCATATTTACCAAAAGGTTTTCTGGAATTACCTCCAGGAATCATAATATGTCCTACAGAATAATAAGTAGGTTGACGATCTACAACTTCCCAAGTCCCCAGTTTCCATTTTACCACTTCCGAAGAGATAAAGAACGTTGTATATCCATTTCCTTTACCATCAAATTCGGTATGCAATGGACCTAATCCACCACTTTGAACTGTTCCTGCGAGCACATCTTCAAATTTCAAAATAGGAATACCATACGCTTCACCGTCAAACTTTTTATTTTCTATGGCATCCAACATCTTAGTGAAAGAGTGTACCGTAAGATCTGCAGATAATTTACCATTACCAATTATATACTCTCCAGATGGATCTACATCAACACCATGAGGTGATTTTGGTGTAGGTAAGAAGAATACGGCCCCAGGTACTTTAAGAGGGTCTACCGTTAATACTTCTTTTTTCATTGTAGTAGTAGCCATATGTGTTGACTCGTCATACAGATTATGAGCGTAATTCGCAGGCACTTTTGTACCGCCACCATTGTTTACATATTCTTCAATCTTTTTCCAATTTACTGCCGCAATAAAATCTTTATCATTTTGGGAAGCATTCACTTCTAACAAAGAATTAGCTTCTTCGGTATTGTATGTAGTAAAGAAGAACCATCCGTGCGATTTATCGCGTCCGGGATGCGAAAGATCGTAGTCAAAACCAGGCATCATTAACTGGAACTTAATATCCATGTGTCCAGATTCCGGATCTACACTTATAAAAGACAACGAACCTTTAAAATTCCCTTTATAGTCCTTAATTGGCATATCTCGTTGAGGGATTGGTACAGAGAAACGGGTTCCTGCCACCACATATTCGGTGTTTTCTGTTACGAAGGAAGAGCTGTGATTACCAGCACTGTTTGGAACTTCTATAATTTCTACGGTTTCGAAAGTAGTAAGACTAATTCGTGCAATTCTAGGCGTGTTATTACCATTTATAAATATCCATCTTCCATCTAGCTCTCCATTTGTTTGAGAAATATCTGGGTGGTGCGAATCGTCCCAAGGAATAAATCCGTGTGAGGTCTCCAACATAGGTTTTGTTTCTTCCGAATAGCCATAACCAGAAGTTGGGAACTGCGAGAAAACAGGAATTTCCTTAAACATTCTTCCAGATGGCAAACCATATACGGTAAGATTACCACTATAACCACCAGACATAAATGCATAAAATTCATCTTTTTCTCCAGGTGCAACATACACCTTCTCGGCATTACTAGAATTAAGTGCGCCACCAGAAGAATTATTGTTATTCCCACAACTAGTGAGAAGTGTCACGGCGCTAAAAAGCGATAAAATAGAATAGGTAAATGTTTTCATTTGTATTGATTTTATAAGAATTTATGGGTTATTAATTTGACGGAGGTAAAATCACCTTATCTACCACATGCACAATACCGTTTCCAGCATTAATACTTGCAATGATCTTTGCGCCACCTACGTATACATCATCACCTTTTACTTCCAATATTGCGTTGGTATCATCTGCCTGTCCCAATTTTTTAAATTTCTTTAAAAAGTCTTTGTCATAGTTACCTGCGGTTACGTGATGTTTTAAAATGGCCGCAAGTTTTTGCTTGTTCTCTGGTTTTAATAAATCTTCTACCGTTCCTGCGGGTAGTGCCTCAAAAGCAGCATTGGTGGGCGCAAAAACCATTAGCGGTCCTGCGTTTACCAAAACATTTTCTAAATCTGCTGCCTTTACAGCTGCTACTAATGTGGTATGCTCGGGTGATTTCATCGCTATTTGCAATACATTAGGCGTTGAGTTATCGTCTTCAATAAAAGCTTGTCCTCCTTGTTTATCTAAAGTTGATGCTTCAGTTGAAGTATTTGTTGTAGCATTTTGAGATGTCTCGTTTTTACAACTGATAAACACAACAATGACAAAAAGAAATACGATTGATTTTTGGATTTGGTTGATTTTCATAATTATATTAAATTAAAGTGTTCTAAAATATTCTAAGATATCACGAGCCTGAGCTTCGGTCATGTTCTGATTTGCCATTGCAGCTCCGTTAAATTCTACCAATAAGTCTTTTGCACATTGATCCTCTTCAGACATCAATTTAGGATCTAAAATCATATTCATAATCCATTCTGGACTCCTACGTTTCATAATTCCTGTTGGAGAGGGTCCTATAAAACGTTTGTCAATTTTATGACAGGCGGTACAGTTTGTTTTAAATAATACGGCGCCTCTATCCACCATTGCTTGATCTATTGTCGGGTTTAATTCCACATTTTTGATACTACCCACTCCTTTATTATCCAGCGTAATTCGTTGTGAAGCAGGAGTTTCTTTAGAAACTGGAGTTTCCTTTTTGGTTTCCACTTTTGGTTTTTGACCAATTTTAATTTTTTCATCTTTCTTCTCTTCACCGCCACCACAACTTATAAGTAAGACTGAAAAGAGTATTGTGAGTGTTTTGATAAGATATCGCATAATAGTTTTATTAAGGTTTATGGTTCAAAAGTACGAGTCGATGGGAAATTAAAATATGATAATTGTCATATCTCCGAGTCCTTATTAAGTAGGGTGGCGAAGGCAATATGACATTCGTCATTTTATGGTTAACACTTCTATGCTATTTTTCCTTATTTAAAATTTCAGAAAAATGAAAAACATACTTTTGCCCACAGACTTTTCAGAAAACTCCTTAAATGCGATCGATTATGCCATGCACTTTTTCGAGAATTGGGAATGTGATTTTTACATTCTCAATGTTCAAAAAGTTTCAGAGTATATTAGTGCTGATTTGGTTGCTGGATCTCAAACAGATACTATTTACGACAGTATTGCTTCCGATAATAAGAAATTGATTAACCAACTAGTTAAAAAGCTGAGCAATAGATAGAATATGATTTTAGTCATATTTAGGACTTTTTTGTCTTATATTTAATTTCATTAACCAAAACTTTATTAGTTTGAAAATTTACGGTCTCGACCTGTTGCCATGAACTCTCCAATATTCCCATAGAACAGTTTTCTGAAAATATAGCAGAGAGAGAGAGAGAGAGAGAGAGAGAGAAACAAGGAATAATAAAATTATTTCCATAGATTAATATTTTAATCTCTATGATCGTGCAAGGCCAATAGTGGTACATTCGCAAACCTTCCCAATTGCTTTACCATTGGGTTTGTAAAAACGCTGCCGAAAAAGAAATGCTTTTTATTTATAAAGGCTATCATCTCACTTTCACGGCTCTGCACAAAACAGCGCACACCCGTTTCCACGGGAACGTTGTAAAGATTGTGAAAACTATATTTTACATCGGTAAAAATATTTTGAAGCAACTTTTTTTTCTCTTGCTGTTCTTCGGTAAGGGTTTCGCCTTTGCTTATATGCAAAATCCGGATGGGAGCCTCCGTAAACTTAGCAACCGCTGCCAGATAATCCAGTTCCTGGTGTTTATAATGAGTTTTAAAACTGGTGGGAAAGACAATTTCGTTTGGGCTTTTAAAAATTACATTTGCCGGAATTGCAAATACTGGACATTTTCTTATTTTTTCCATGACACTTACTGCGTTGCTTCCAAAAGCATTGCTTTCATTGTTGTTCTCGCCCTGTGCACCTATTATTATTAAATCTATGTCTTCATTTTCCACCTTGTTTTGCAATACGTCTAACAAAGAACCAAATACATTGGAAAAGTGATTTTTGTGTCTTGGGTTTTCACTGCGAAGGCGCAAATGTACTTTTAGCTTTTCCATATTTTTCTCTGAAGTATCCAGTACTCGCTGATAATCTGCATCATCCGGTTCTGGTATCAATAAGTTTTCGGAGGAGTAGCCACTTAAATAGTACGTGTGAAGAATATGGAAATCCACATCCTCATTACAATAAAGACCTGCTGCATAGTGAATGGCATTTATTGAAGTTGCACTGAAATCTGTTGGTATTAATATTTTCTTTTTCATAAAAATTTACTTTTAAAAAAGCTTCTAAAAGTAATTCTGCTTCTTTACAAAAAATATGATAAATATCAGGTCTTTTGGATTTTAGCGTAAACCTAAGTATACATTGGTTCCTTCAAAACTTCAGCCAAGCCTGAGTGTCTTCAGAAATACAAAAACAACGATTTCACCTTGCTTTTGTATTCAATTGGGATGACAGAATTTGCAAAATCCTAATAAACCCTTATTAAAAATGGAAAATAAAAAAGGCTGTCTTGTTAATGACAGCCTTTTTAAATAATTAGTTTATACTTTAAATATTATTAACTAATTAGAACATATAAAATGTTTTGTTTCATCTACAGCTATACCACCAGCAACATTTATAAAAGTAAACCAGCCATAGCGATTACCTCCTATTTCAGTTGCAATTACATCTAATGGGGTGCTACGTGTTTCGGTAAAAAGCACGTTTCCATTGGAGTCTATTAAGTTAAGGTCCACAGCAAGAACACCGCCATTATCATAGAAATAATGTTGGAACGTATACCATCCCGCTGCTGTAACTTCGTAATGATTAAGATTTTCAAGGTCTTCTCGTGGTGCAAAATTAGTGTTATTACTTCCAGCCACAAGTAACTTTCCAGTAGATGCGTCATTATTTACATGGAAAATAAAATCCCTTTGGTGACCACCATCAGACCCACTTGCTGCTACTGAATAATCGAAACCTTGAGAGGTTCCCCAACTTGGGTCCAAATATATATCAGTCTCAATCTTCCATGAGCCTGGCCAAACAGCGCTATATCCCTCAAAACGAGTAAAAGGTGCAGAGCTAGCGTCAAAAATTGCGTGATAACTACCCTCGGATGAGGCAATACCATTGGTTCCAGTAGCAACCCGAGTTACTTGACCATACCAACCGCTGGTATCGGTCTCAAAACCTTGATAATATTGTAATGAACAGGCTTCATCGCAACTACCTAAGTAATCGCCATGTGCTAAATGCGCATCAACTGCATTAGCACTGACACTTAAAGTTTTCTTTCCCTTATGACAAATAGTTACCTTGTTCCCTTTTGAAGCTTCAGTAATATTCTCATTTGTTGAGATGCTGCTTTCTTCTTGCATTTCATCGATTGAAGATTTTTCACAAGAAATCGTTAGTGCAGCAAAGATTGCAATGCCACCTAAAAAATAAAATAGTTTTTTCATAATAATATATTTAGAAATTGGTTATTAAAAAAAAAGACTAAAATATCTTTTATATTGAAAAGAAGGAAATTAGCCCAAAGTATTTGCAATTTCAAAAGTTTTCGTTGACAGACGTATTTAATCGTTATATAGCTAATAAACAATGTTTTATAATTAAAAAAAGAGACTGTCTGTTTAGACGATCTCTTTTTACGGATGACAGGATTTAAAGAATCCTAATAAACCCTTATTGCAAATGGAAAATGATCGCTTACAGCGTTCACATTTTTTATTTCCGCCCCCAAATGCAAGGCAAAAAAAAAGAGACTGTCTGTTTAGACGATCTCTTTTTACGGATGACAGGATTTAAAGAATCCTAATAAACCCTTATTGCAAATGGAAAATGATCGCTTACAGCGTTCACATTTTTTATTTCCGCCCGTTTACAAATGTTACACTTTTGACACGCTTGAAAATAAAAAATGACCCAGTAAAACTGGATCATTTTCCACTCAGTCGGGATGACAGGATTTGAACCTGCGACCACTTGACCCCCAGCCAAGTACGCTACCGGACTGCGCTACATCCCGAAATATTAAAGTAAGGTTGCAAATATACTATTCAAAACGAATTCTAAAAGAAATTTTACAACGGAATATTCCCGTGTTTTCGCTCAGGTCTTAAAACGGTTTTGGTCTCCAACATGGCAAAGGCTTTTAGTAATTTTCTGCGGGTGTCTTTTGGCATTATTACCTCATCAATAAATCCACGTTGTGCAGCTTTAAAAGGATTGGCAAATTTTTCAGCGTATTCGGCTTCTTTTTCTGAAAGTTTTACTTCCGGGTTTTCTGCAGAAGCGATCTCTCTTCGGAAAATAATTTCACTCGCGCCCTTTGCTCCCATCACTGCAATTTCGGCTGTAGGCCACGCAAAATTCATATCGGCACCAATGTGTTTACTATTCATTACATCGTAAGCACCGCCATAGGCTTTTCGGGTAATAACGGTAACCCGCGGCACCGTAGCTTCGCTTAAGGCGTATAATAATTTTGCTCCATTTAAAATAATCCCGTTCCATTCTTGATCGGTTCCCGGCAAAAATCCCGGAACATCCACCAATACCAATAACGGTATATTAAAACAGTCGCAGAAACGGGTAAAACGAGCTGCTTTTTTACTGCTGTTCACATCCAACACACCAGCCAAACTCATTGGTTGATTGGCGACAATTCCAATGCTTCTTCCTCCTAAGCGGGCAAAACCCACAATAATATTATCTGCATAGTCTTTATGTACTTCAAAAAAGGAATCGGCATCAATAATTCCGGTTATTACAGCGTGCATGTCGTACGGTTTATTTGCAGAATGCGGTACAATAGTTTCCAGTTGCTCCCGAATCTCATCACCTAATTCAAAAGGCAATTTTTCAGTAGTCATTTTATTATTCTGAGGAAGATAACTCAACAATGTTTTAATTTGTTCCAAACAAACAATATCACTGCTTGCTGTAAAGTGCGTAACGCCACTTTTGGTCGCATGGGTTCTTGCGCCTCCCAATTCTTCTGAAGTTACATTTTCATTGGTTACCGTTTTTACTACGTTGGGACCAGTTACGAACATATAACTGCTGTCCTGCACCATCAAAGTAAAATCGGTCATCGCCGGAGAATACACAGCACCACCGGCACAAGGCCCCATAATGGCAGAAATTTGTGGAATTACACCAGAAGCTTGCACATTTCGGTAAAAAATATCGGCGTAACCTCCCAACGAACGAACGCCTTCTTGAATACGTGCGCCACCAGAATCGTTTAATCCAATTAAAGGTGCACCTACACGAACGGCGTGATCCATTATTTTACATATTTTCTCGGCGTGGGTTTCCGATAAAGCGCCGCCAAAAACCGTAAAATCCTGTGCAAAAACGTATATCAAACGTCCGGAAATAGTTCCGTACCCTGTAACAACACCATCTCCGTAATAGATTTCTTTGTCCATTTCAAAATCGGTGGTTCGGTGGGTGACCAAAATTCCCATTTCTTCAAAAGAGCCTTCATCCAGCAAGTATTGAACCCGTTCACGAGCGGTTAATTTCTTTTTATCGTGTTGCTTTTTTATACGTTTTTCGCCTCCACCTTTATGGGCTTCAGCTATTTTTTCTTGTAGTATTTTTTTAGTATCGCTCATAAAATATTTTCGAATTAGTGGTTGGGAAGATTTAATTTTTCAGCATCTTTCAAATAGTGTTGCAAAGCTACTTTTGCAGCAATCTCAGCTTCAGCTTCCAACAATTTTTTCATTTTCTCTTCGGAATAATATTCCTTTACAAAATGGGTGTCAAAATTTCCACTTCGGAAGGCTTCATGTTCAAAAACAAATTTCCCGAAAGGAAGCGTTGTGCTTATTCCTTCTATTTCATAATGCGAAATCGCTTCAATCATTAACTGAATAGCAGCATTCCGGGTTTTTCCATACGTAATCAATTTAGACAACATCGGGTCATACTGAATGGGAACTTCCATACCTTCTTCAAAACCGTCATCCACTCTAATATTTTCCCCTTTGGGAGGTTGATATACGTCTAAAGTCCCTACACTAGGCATAAAATTTTTCAAAGAATCTTCAGCGTATACACGTAACTCAACCGCGTGCCCATTTATTTTTAAATCTTCCTGTGTAAAAGAAAGTGTTTCACCATTAGCAACTCTAATTTGTTGTTCTACTAAGTCTATTCCTGTTATTAATTCGGTTACGGGATGCTCAACTTGTAGGCGCGTGTTCATTTCCAGAAAATAGAAATTATGCTTTTCATCCAATAAAAACTCCACAGTTCCGGCTCCCACATAATCACAAGCTTTCGCCACTTTAACGGCTGCATCTCCCATTTTTTTTCTTAATTCGGGGGTTAAAACCGAAGAAGGTGCTTCCTCAACCACTTTTTGATGACGGCGTTGGATGCTACACTCTCTTTCAAAAAGATGGACGGTATTCCCGTGTGTATCTGCCAAAACTTGGATTTCGACATGTCGCGGAGAAGCAACGTATTTTTCTATAAAAACAGAACCGTCACCAAAGGCATTTTCAGCTTCACTGATGGCACGATTCATTTGTTCTTTTATTTCAGATTCTTTCTCGACTATCCGCATTCCTTTTCCACCGCCACCGGCAGAGGCTTTAATTAAAATAGGGTAACCGATTTCTTTGGCAATTTTAGCAGCTTTATCAACATCGGTCACCGCTTCATCAATTCCTGGAACCATGGGAATATCGTATTTTTTCACAGCTTCTTTGGCAGCCAGTTTGCTTCCCATGATCTTGATAGCATATGATTTGGGACCAATAAAGATCATTCCGCTTTTTTCTACTTTCTCGGCAAATACGGGATTTTCACTTAAAAATCCGTAACCGGGATGTATGGCATCCACCTTCAATTCTTTTGCTACTTCAATAATATGGTCACCGCGTAAATACGATTCATTAGAAGGTGGTGGCCCAATACAAACAGCTTCATCTGCAAATTTTACATGAGGTGAATTCCGGTCTGCTTCAGAATAAACTGCAACAGTTTTTATACCCATATTACGGGCTGTTTTCATAATTCGTAAGGCTATTTCTCCCCTGTTGGCAATTAATATTTTTTCTATCATATTAAGCTTTAAATTCAATTAACAAATCTCCTTTATCTACCGTTTGGCCTTTTTTAATTGTAACAGCTTTTATAATTCCGTCGCAGGGTGCCAGCAACGCATTTTCCATTTTCATGGCTTCCAGTACACAAAGGGAGTCCCCTTCTTTTACTTCCTGATTTTCTTTTACACTTACCTCTAAAATTAATCCCGGCATTGGCGCATGGATTTCATTGGCAATGGTGTCATTTCCTAAAGAAAGACCCATTTCAGAAATAAGGGCATCGAGGTCATTATTAATATGAACGGTATATCGGTTTCCGTTTACTTTCAGGGTGTAGGTTCGGTTTGAAAAATCACTGTTCAGCAATTCCACCGTAACCGATTTATGATTGTGAACTAAATGTGTTTTTGTAGGTGTTACTGAAATACTATCCAGTGTTTGCAGATCTTTCCGAAGCAATGAAAATTCAAAATCTTCATTTACCACGGCTTTAAATTTTTCTTCCATCAATAGAAATTTTGATAAAGATAAGACTTGTAATAGGATAGAGCAAAAATGGATTCTTCAAATAAATCTTTTTTAGTTTTTTCTGAAATAAATTAAAGAATGAGAGGTTGTCATTCACAAGCGTGCAAAATTTGTTACAGATAGTTATATTTACATATTATAGCTTAAAAATATATCAATGAATAAAATTGTTCCTTTGATAATTGCTTTTATCTTTTTAATTTCCTGTAATAATTCAGAAAAGAAAAAAGAAGATTCCAAGTAAATAAACAAAGTAATTTAGGTTCTCAATTTAGTTTAAAATACACCAAAGAACGTGGCGGTGCAATATACACCGACTTTTGTATGCAATGTCATTTGGGAAATGGTGCGGGAATTCCCGAAAATTTTCCTCCCCTTGCAAAATCAAGTTGGTTAAAGGAAAAACGAACCGAAAGCATTCATGCAGTAAAGTATGGACAAAATGGAGAAATTGAAGTAAATGGTATTGCATTCGACGGGGTTATGGTACCCATGGGACTGAGCGATGAAGAAGTGGCAAATGTAATGAACTATATTATGACGTCTTGGGGGAATACGCAAGACAAACCTGTTACTCCTGAAGAAGTTGCAGCTGTTGAAAAGTAATATCAGGTTTTAATAATTACCTTAGTAACTGTATAACTTAATCCTTATTTTTGTCAAAACCTTATAAAATATGCTCATAATTGGCATTGCCGGCGGTACCGGAAGTGGAAAAACGACTGTGGTCCAACAAATTATTGAAGAGCTTCCTGTTGATGAAGTTTGTGTTATCTCACAGGATTCTTATTATAAAGATACCAGTCACTTGGCCTACGAAGAGCGGGTTAAGATAAATTTTGACCATCCAAATTCCATCGATTTCAAGTTATTGGTGAGTCATCTGGAAGAATTGCGAAAGGGGAATTCATTTGAGCAACCCGTTTATTCGTTTGTAGAACATAATAGAACCGGGGAAACTGTAACCACATTTCCAAAAAAAGTGATTATTGTTGAAGGGATTTTAATACTTACACATCCTGAAATTCGTGAAATGTTTGACATTAAGGTATATGTACACGCCGATAGTGACGAAAGGCTGATACGAAGGTTGAAAAGGGATATTGCTGAACGCGGAAGGGATCTGGCCGAAGTACTAACCAGATATCAAACAACCTTAAAACCGATGCATCAGCAATTTATAGAGCCTACCAAGGAATTTGCCGATATTATTATTCCTACAAATAGATATAATAAAGTAGCGGTAAAATTAATTCGAACGATAATAAATCAGAAATTAGCTTAAAAATATTGTGAAATTTTCAGAATTAAAACAAAAAAAATGGTTTCGGATATTGGGCAATAAATACATGCTCATATTTATCCTTTTTCTTGTTTGGATGATATTTTTCGACACGAATTCCTTTTTAATCCACAAAGAACTAAGTGACGATATTAACGCTCTTGAAGACAATAAAGACTTTTATCAGAAAGAAATAGAACACGACAAAATCTTCATAAAAAAAATGGAAGATAGTAATGAAATTGAACGTTTTGCACGCGAAAAATACTATCTTAAAAAAGAAAATGAAGATATTTACCTTATAGAGAACGAGGACAGTTTAAAAAACAAAGAAGAGGATGAATGAATTTTTATTCGGTGAGTTTGAATCGGTATCCGCAAAGGAATGGAAGCAAAAGATCCAGGTAGACCTTAAGGGTGAAGATTATAACAAATCACTTATCTGGCAAAGTGAAGAAGGCATTCATGTAAAACCTTTTTACCATCAAGATGATTTTGAAAAGGAGTTTTCTCCTGTTCCCGGCCATCCCGATACCTGGAATATCGCTCAAGATATTTTTATAGACGACGAAGCCATTGCAAACAAACTAGCTTTAGATGCCATAGATCGAGGTGCAGAAGCTATTTGTTTCACTTCTGAAAAGGAATTTGATATTGAAGTGGTTTTTAAAAAATTCCCGTTTAATAATCCAATTTATTTCAATTTTAAATTTCTTTCTGAAGAGTTTATTCAGCAGTTGAAGCAGTTCTTTTCAGATAAAAACGCCACGGTATTTTACAATATCGATATTATAGGAAACCTTGCCCGTAGCGGAAACTGGTTTTATAACCTTACAGAAGATCACGAAATTCTTAGCAAAATTCTTCAGAAAAACCCTTCAGAAAATAGTATAAGTGTAGACCTCGCTTTATATCAGAATGCAGGGGCAAATATGGTGCAACAGCTCGCTTATGCCTTAGCTCATGCCAATGAATACCTTAATCATATTTCTTTAGAAGATGTAAAAAAATCTTTTACACTAACTTTTAATGTAGCCGTTGGCTCAAATTATTTTTTTGAAATTGCAAAAATCAGGGCGCTCCGAAAATTATACGCTGCTTTAGCGTCAGAATATGGATTTTCTGAAACTTGCCATATTATCGCTACCCCTTCAAAACGGAACAAAACCCTATACGATTACAATGTAAATATGTTGCGCACAACTACCGAATGTATGAGTGCAATTTTAGGCGGCGCAAATACTGTTTCGAATGCTCCTTACGATTCAATATATCACAAAAGCAATGAATTTGGCGAACGTATTGCCCGAAACCAATTACTTATTCTTAAAAAGGAAAGTTATTTTGAAACTGCCGGAAATCCTGCAGATGGAACGTATTATATTGAAAGTCTCACAGATCAATTAGCGGAAAAAGCCCTCGAGCTTTTTAAAGATATTGAAAGTCAGGGAGGATTTTTGAAGCAATTAAAAGAAGGAATTATTCAGCGAAAAATAAAAGACAGTGCCAATAAAGAACAAAAGTTATTCAATACCGGAGAGCTAAAACTCTTGGGAACAAATTTTCAAATTCATAAAAATGACAAAATGAAAGAAGATTTGGACTTGTACCCTTTTGTAAAAACCAATGTCCGGAAAACCTTGATTAATCCTATCATTGAAAAAAGACTATCTGAAAAAATAGAGCAAGAACGTTTAAATAAAGAATCATGAGTCAAGAAGCATTAGAAGCAATTTTAGGAATTGTGTTTATTGTTTTAGCGCTAGCAATTTTCATAAGATTGAAAAAATTAAGTAAGTCTAAATATTATCGTTACATCTTTATAGCAACGGGAATATTGCTATTTAGTTTCGGAATTTATTTAGTTGTATTAGGAATTTACCAAATATGAGTAGAAAGAACATTCAACATATTACCATAAAAAAGACTGAAGGGAAATCTGAGAGTCCAAATCCTGAAACCTTTGATACTGCGGAGACGATCGATGTAAAAAAGCATTATGTTTCTGAAGATATTAAAGACTTAAAACATCTGGATTTTGTGGCCGGAATTGCCCCCAATCTTCGTGGGCCTTATTCCACAATGTACGTCCGTAGACCTTGGACCATTCGACAATATGCCGGTTTTTCTACTGCCGAAGATAGTAACGCTTTTTACCGAAGAAACCTTGCGGCAGGACAAAAAGGACTTTCCGTAGCTTTCGATTTGGCAACACATCGGGGTTATGACAGTGATCATGAACGTGTAGTTGGTGATGTGGGAAAAGCAGGTGTGGCTATAGACAGCGTTGAGGATATGAAGATATTGTTCGATCAAATTCCGTTGGACAAAATGAGTGTTTCCATGACTATGAACGGAGCGGTGCTTCCTATCATGGCATTTTATATTGTCGCTGCTGAAGAACAGGGTGTCTCTCCGGAAGCTTTGATGGGAACAATTCAAAATGATATTTTAAAGGAATTTATGGTGCGGAATACATACATATATCCTCCAAAACCTTCGATGAAGATCGTTAGCGATATTTTTGAGTATAGTTCTAAGAATATGCCTAAGTTCAATTCTATTTCAATTTCAGGATATCATATGCAGGAGGCCGGAGCCACTTGCGATATTGAACTCGCTTATACTTTGGCTGATGGATTGGAATACATCCGCACCGGAATAAAAGCAGGAATGGACATCGACACCTTTGCTCCTCGCCTATCATTTTTCTGGGCTATTGGGATGAACCATTTTATGGAAATTGCAAAAATGCGAGCAGCAAGAATGTTATGGGCAAAAATCGTCAAGCAATTTAATCCGAAAAGTCAAAAATCATTAGCTTTAAGAACCCATTCTCAAACTAGTGGATGGAGTTTAACTGCGCAAGATCCGTTTAATAATGTTGCACGTACGTGCATTGAAGCATCCGCTGCAGTTTTTGGCGGAACTCAATCCTTACATACCAATGCTTTGGATGAAGCCATGGCGTTGCCTACAGATTTTTCGGCACGTATTGCCCGAAATACACAAATCTATTTGCAACAAGAAACTAAAATTACAAAAACAGTCGATCCTTGGGCTGGAAGTTACTATGTTGAAAACCTCACAAATGAAATTGCAAAAAAAGCCTGGGCTCTTATAGAAGAAGTTGAAGAACTTGGAGGAATGACAAAAGCTATTGAAGCGGGAATCCCAAAATTGCGAATTGAAGAAGCTGCCGCAAGAAAGCAAGCGCGAATTGATAGCGGACAAGATATAATTGTGGGTGTTAATAAGTACCAATTGGAAAAAGAAGATCCGCTTCAAATTTTGGATGTTGACAACCAAAAGGTACGTCTCTCTCAAATTGAACGCTTAAATACTTTAAAAGCCGAACGCAATACTGAAAAGGTTCAAGAAGCACTTTTAAAATTAACCGAATCTGCCCGTAATTTCTCAAATTCAGCAGATTCCCTTTTGCAAGAGAACAAGAATTTATTAGCTTTAGCGATAGAAGCTGCCCGCGAACGGGCAACCTTAGGTGAAATAAGTGAAGCTCTGGAAAAGGAGTTCGGAAGGTATAAAGCACAAATCAAATCATTTAGCGGCGTGTATAGTAAAGAAATCAAAAAAGACCCATCATTTGCGAAAGCTCGTGAAAAAGCCGACGAGTTTGCTGAACTTGAAGGCAGACGTCCCCGAATTATGATTGCTAAAATGGGGCAAGATGGTCATGATCGCGGAGCCAAAGTAGTGGCAACTGGTTATGCCGATCTAGGTTTTGATGTGGATATTGGTCCGCTTTTTCAAACCCCTGCTGAAGCTGCAAAACAAGCCATTGAAAACGATGTACACATATTGGGTATTTCTTCTCTAGCTGCCGGACATAAAACTTTGGTGCCACAAGTTATTGAGGAGCTAAAAAAATACGGCCGTGAGGATATTATGGTAATTGTGGGCGGTGTAATCCCAACTCAGGATTATCAATTTTTATTCGATGCTGGCGCTGTTGCTGTTTACGGACCAGGCACAAAAATAAGCGATGCCGCGATTGAAATGCTTCAGATTTTGATTGATTCGGTAGTATAGTTTTGCTTTTCTTTTAAATTATATGAATTTGCTTTTTTTAAGAAAATGATAAAAATCGTTAGAACCAATTCTGAAGATCCCCACTTTATCGTCTTGGTAAAAAAGCTCGATATTTATTTAGCTGAAAAAGATGGAGAGGAACACGGTTTTTATTCTCAATACAATAAACTTGATAGTATTAAATATGTACTCGTAGCTTATAATAACAACAAAGCTATAGGTTGTGGAGCGATAAAAGAATACGATCCAAATACTATGGAAATTAAGCGAATGTACACTTCTGAAGAAAATAGAGAAAAAGGAATTGGCAGTAAAATTTTGCAAGAGCTTGAAAAATGGGCGTACGAACTATCTTTTAAAAAATGTATTTTAGAAACTGGAAAAAGGCAAATTGAAGCCATTGAATTTTATAAAAAAAATGGATACCGTATAATTCCCAACTACGGTCAATATTATAAAATGGAAAATAGCATGTGTTTTTGCAAAGAGTTTGCTGAGTCTACTAATTAAAAAAAAATCTTACTTTCACTAAAATTCTTTATTAGGTTGAAACACAAAAAAGCAGTTTTAATTATAGTCTTTTTTTGTACTGTTAAGATAATACTTCATCTTATTAGTGACTCTCATTCCGGTTTTCAGGGAGATGAATTATTACACATTGAAACTGGAAATCATCTCAGTTTAGGATATATGGAATTCCCTCCTGTAATTGGGGTGTTGGCATTTATTCAGAATCTTTTTGATTCAAACTCCGTGTTTGTCCATCATATTTTTACACATATTGCTTCCCTATTAATTTTTATAATTATTGGCTTTATTACAATTGATTTAGGTGGAAAAACAAAAGCAGTATTTGTTGTACTTCTTTGTATGTTGGTTGCTCCTGCATTCGGAAGATCCCAACAATTGTTTCAGCCGGTAGTATTTAGTCAGTTATTTTGGCTTTTAGCATTTTATCAATGGGTTAAATTTAATAATACCCTTCAAACCAAACACTTATGGTATCTTACCCTATTTTTGGTCTTTGGTTTTTTAACCAAGTATGACATACTTTTTTTTATTGCTGGATTGTCTAGTGTATTATTTTTTAAACGTACACGCAAGGCAGTTCTCACAAAACATCTATGGAAATATATAACAGTATTTCTTTTACTTATTAGTCCGAATATCTGGTGGCAATACACTCACGATTTTCCAGTATTCTCCATGTTTTCACGCTTATATGAAACACAACTTGATCAACTTACAGTATTGGGAGTCCTTAAAAATTTAGTTATTTCTCTTAATCCTTTTACAGCAATTATTTGGATTGGAGGAATTATTTTTATGTTTAATAAAACTGACCGTATAAATTATCGTCCCATTGCGCTTTCCATATTAATATCGATTTTATTTCTAGCATTAAATAAAAGCAAAGCCTATTATTTTTATCCAGCAATGATCTGCCTACTTATATTTGGCAGTATCTGGTTCGAGCAAAAAATAAGTGCAAAAAGAAAGTGGATATTCTATCCGTTAATAGGACTTTTGGTAATATCAGGAATGGTTTTAATTCCGTTTGGCCTAGCGGTTTTTCCTTTAGATTCTTTTATCAAATTTTCTCACATGGAAAAAGAAGAAGGACGGTATCCTATAGAATATCAGGAGTATTATTCACAATCGAAGTGGAAAAAAACCATGACCGCATTAAAAGAGGTTTACGACAGTTTACCTGCCGCTGAAAAACAAAACAGTTTAATTTGGGGAAAACATTACAGCCAAGCTGGAGGAGTTAACTTGTTTAGCGAAAAACACGATCTTCCCAAAGCTTTTTCCTATCACGGGAGTTTCTATTTATGGGCTCCTACTGAAGGAAATCTTCCAGAAACCGTTATTGCCTTTACAAGTGGAGAGGCGAAAATTGATTTCTTTCAAAGTTTCTTTAATAAGGTTGTAGCCGTAAAACGTGTTTACAATCCGTATGCAGATTTTAAGAAAGACCTGTGGCAAACCATTTATATTTGTAAAGAGCCAAAAGTATCTTTTTCCCAACTTAAAGAAGAATTCAAATCCCGGGTTTTCGAATAATATTGATCACATCAAAATTATTTTAGCTGCAACATAACAGTAAATATGTTTACTTTTGAATTACTTAAAAATAAACTCCATGAGTTATACAGATAAAATGCTTCGCGATGATGCCTTAAAAGGAAAAACCATTGTTGTAACCGGCGGCGGCAGCGGACTTGGGAAAGCAATGTCCACCTATTTTTTAGAATTGGGTGCCAATGTAGTTATCACCTCCCGGAATATCGAAAAACTGGAAACAGTTAAAAAGGAACTTGAAGAAAAAACGGGTGGAATTGTGCTTCCGGTGCAATGTGATGTGCGTAATTATGATGAAGTTGAAGCTATGGTAAAAGCTTCCGTAGAAAAATTTGGAAGTGTAGATGTGCTTTTAAATAACGCAGCTGGAAATTTTATTTCCCCTACGGAAAGACTTTCAGCACATGCCTTTGACACCATTATAGATATTGTTTTAAAGGGTACTAAAAACTGTACACTTGCCTTCGGAAAACATTGGATAGATAAAAAAGAAACCAATAAAGTTGTCTTGAGCATTGTTACAACATATGCCTGGACCGGCTCTGCTTATGTAGTTCCAAGTGCTACGGCAAAAGCTGGAGTGTTGGCTTTAACACGTTCGCTTGCTGTTGAATGGGCTAAATACGGAATGCGCTTTAACGCCATTGCTCCTGGTCCTTTCCCAACAAAAGGTGCGTGGGATAGATTACTTCCTGGAAATTTAAAGGAAAAATTCGATTTGGCAAAAAAAGTGCCTTTAAAACGTGTAGGAGAACATCAGGAATTGGCGAATCTGGCTGCTTATATGGTGTCCGATTTTTCAGCCTATATGAATGGTGAAGTCGTTACATTAGATGGTGGCGAATGGCTTAAAGGCGCTGGACAATTCAATTTACTGGAAGCTATTCCCGAAGAAATGTGGGATCAACTAGAAGCTATGATTCGTTCTAAGAAGAATAAATAATAGCAACTTCTATAAAATCTTATTATTATCTCGGAATGATTGTTTTTTGTTCACTTCCTGTTAACAAAAATCATTTTCTATCCCCATAATTAATCGTATTTTTAACACTTAATCTTGTATCAAATTTGATGGGTAAAATTATTGCTATTGCAAATCAAAAAGGAGGAGTCGGAAAGACTACCACCTCCGTTAACTTGGCTGCCTCTTTAGGAGTTTTAGAAAAAAAAGTTTTACTTATCGATGCAGATCCGCAGGCTAATGCAACTTCAGGATTAGGGATTGATGTGGAAAATGTAGAACTCGGCACCTATCAATTACTGGAGCATACGGTAAAGGCAAAAGACGCTATAATGGCAACTAATTCGCCTAATCTCGACATAATTCCCTCACATATAGACCTTGTCGCCATTGAAATTGAACTGGTTGATAAAGAGAACAGAGAGTCTATGTTGAAAAAAGCAATTGAAGGGCTAAAAAAAGAATACGATTATATCTTGATAGATTGTGCTCCTTCTTTGGGGTTGTTGACTTTAAATGCACTTACCGCTGCAGACTCTGTAATTATTCCCATTCAATGTGAGTATTTTGCTTTGGAAGGTTTAGGGAAATTACTGAATACAATTAAAAGCGTTCAGAAAATCCATAATTCAAAATTGGATATAGAAGGTCTTTTACTTACTATGTACGATTCCCGTTTACGACTTTCCAACCAAGTTGTCGATGAAGTAAAAAAGCATTTTGATGAGATGGTATTTAAAACAATCATTCAACGAAATGTGCGTTTAAGTGAAGCGCCCAGTTATGGCGAAAGTATTATAAGCTATGATGCTGGGAGTAAAGGAGCCAATAATTATTTGAGTTTGGCACAGGAATTAATTGAAAAAAATACCGCTAAATAAATGGCGAAAGCAACAAAAAAACAAGCCTTAGGGAGAGGTCTTTCAGCTTTACTAAAAGATCCGTCTAACGATATACAGTCTGTTACCGATAAAAATGCAGATAAAGTTGTAGGAAGCATCGTAGAACTCGACCTGCAAAGTATTGAAGTAAATCCATTTCAACCGCGAACGAGTTTTAATGAGGAATCTTTGCGGGAACTTGCTTCTTCTATAAAAGAATTGGGTGTAATTCAACCTATTACCGTTCGAAAATTAGACTTCAACAAATACCAATTAGTAAGTGGCGAGCGTCGTTTTAGAGCTTCAAAATTAATGGGTCTTGAAACAATTCCCGCCTATATTCGTATTGCAAACGACCAGGAATCATTAGAAATGGCCTTGGTTGAAAATATTCAACGCCAAGACCTTGATCCTATAGAAATTGCCCTTTCCTATCAACGGCTTTTAGAAGAAATTAATGTAACCCAAGAAGAACTGAGCGACCGCGTTGGAAAAAACCGTTCTACCATCGCCAATTATTTACGTTTGCTAAAACTTGACCCAATTATCCAAACCGGAATGCGGGATGGATTTATTTCCATGGGTCACGGTCGTGCACTTATAAATATTGAAGATACCAATGACCAGTTGGATATCTATGAAAAAATAGTTAGCAATAATCTATCTGTTCGCGATACGGAAGCATTGGTTAGAAACTACAAGTCTCCCGTAAAAACTACACCAGAAAAAAAAGCGCTTCCTTCTTTTGCCGTCCAAGCAAAAAAAGAACTTACCGATCTTTTAGAAACTACAGTAGACGTAAAAGTGTCAAAATCGGGGAAAGGACAATTGGTCGTTCCTTTTAAGAACAAAGAAGAACTGACGCGTATCCTCAATTATATAAAAAGTGAAAAATAATTTTATATATATCTTTTTTTTTCTGTTAGCAACCTCAATCTGTGCCCAAACACCAGATTCTCTTGTAGTCAAGCAAGACGAGAAAGCTTTGGTTATAACAGATACCATTTCGGTAAAAGAAGAATACAACCCATTAGCACCTGCAAAAGCTGCCTTTTATTCTGCAGTACTTCCCGGTCTTGGACAGGTTTACAATAAAAAATATTGGAAAATTCCTATCATTTATGCAGGAATGGCGACAGGTATTTTTTTCTATATAAAAAACGATAAAGATTACACTCAATTTAGAAATGCCTATAAAAGAAGGCTCGCCGGATTTACGGATGATGAGTTTTATGGCAATGGTGCAACGCCGGTTATTTCAAATAAACGTTTGATAGATGCACAAAAAAGTGCGCAAAAAAATAAAGATTACAGTGTTATCGCTACGTTGATTGTTTATATGCTGAATATAGTAGATGCCAATGTTGATGCGCATTTAAAACAATTCAACATAAGTGAGGACCTTAGTGTTAAACCTAATTTTGACCTAAATCCTTTTACGGCACAACCCAATTATAATGTATCACTCACCTATAAGTTGAAATGAAAATAGCGTTATTAGGATATGGAAAAATGGGAAAGACCATTGAAAAGTTAGCTTCGGAAAAAGGGCATAACATTGTTTACACTTCCTCTAGTGAAACTTCGGAAGGCCGCTTGGAAGATGCCGAGGTAGCTATTGAATTTTCTTCAGCGGATGCCGCTGTTGATAATATTTCAATTTGTATTGAAAAGGGAATCCCGGTGGTTTCTGGCACAACCGGTTGGTTAGCCGATTACGATAAGATAGAAAAGTTTTGTGAAGAACGTAACGGAAGCTTTATATATGCGTCCAATTTCAGCGTGGGTGTAAACTTGTTTTTCAGTATAAATGAATACACTGCAAAATTGATGAAAACATGGGCAGATTATACTGTTGAAATTGAAGAAATTCATCACACCCAAAAAAAAGATGCGCCCAGTGGCACTGCTATTTCCCTTGCAGAAGGAATTATAAAAAATTCTGAAAAAAAAGGATGGAAATTAGACACCGCCAGCGATGATGAAATTAAAATTTCGGCACAGCGGATCGAAGATGTAAAAGGCACTCACAGTATTAAATATGTTTCAGAAATTGATACTATCGAATTAAAACACAAAGCCCACAGCCGTGATGGTTTTGCACTTGGGGCAATATTGGCCGCAGAATGGCTTCAAAATAAAAAAGGAGTATATACAATGAAAGATGTACTTCAACTAAAATAAATCTTTTTTTAACATGGCAGGGATAACACTTTACGTAGAAAAAATTTAAAATTATGAGCTGGACAGGTTGGTTATTATTTATTCTTATAGTACAAGTAGTTCACTTTTTAGGAACCTGGAAACTATACATAAAGGTAGGACGACAGGCATGGGAAGCCTCGGTACCCATCTATAATTCGGTTGTTTTAATGAAAATAATAAACAGACCTTGGTGGTGGACCATCCTTCTGTTTGTTCCTATCGTTAATTTAATAATGTTCCCTGTTGTTTGGGTGGAAACCATCCGCAGTTTTGGTAAAAGAAGTGCTTCAGATACTTTTTTGGTGCTCATTACCTTAGGGCTTTACATTTATTACATTAACTATACACAGGATGTAACCTATATTGAAGACCGTAGCTTAAAACCTATTACTGGTTGGGGAGAATGGGTAAGCTCTATCCTATTTGCTGTGGTCGCTGCTACTATTGTTCATACGTATTTTATGCAACCCTTTACCATTCCTACTTCTTCTTTGGAAAAAACATTGCTGGTTGGCGATTTTCTATTTGTGAGTAAATTTCATTATGGTGCACGTACGCCTATGACCCCTGTTTCATTTCCTATGGTACACGATACCATTCCGGTGGTACATAAAAAATCATATTTACCAGAACCACAAATCCCGTATTTTCGTTTACCCGGTTTTCAGAAAATAAAACATAACGATATTGTGGTTTTCAATTGGCCTGTGGATACTGTAAATGCCTTTCAACAATACGGTGACGGAAAATATTATTATAAACCCATAGATAAAAAATCAAATTACGTAAAACGTTGTGTGGGTTTACCGGGAGATTCCTTAGAAGTTCGTGATGGTTATGTTTATATAAACGGAACACAAAATAAACTTCCTGGCCGCGCAAAATTGCAATTTGCTTACGAAATAACAACCAATAAGCCTTTGAATCCCGCTTTTGTAACACAAGAATACGGGATAACAGATATCTACCCTATGACTCGGGAATACACCTCTTTTCAGGCTCATATGACAAAGGAAGCATACGACAGACTTAAAAACAACCCGAGTGTAGTTGATATTAGATCCTTAAAATCTGAAAAGAATAAATGGAACCCTAAGATCTTTCCGAATGACTCTAATTATTCATTTAATACCGATTTCTTTGGACCTATTTACATTCCTGAAGCCGGAAAAACAGTTTCTATTTCTGCTGAAACCGTTCCTTTTTATAAACGTATTATTGAAGTTTATGAAGGAGCCGAATTGGGAATTGACAACAAGATTACTCAATCGGGTACCCAAGTGCTTTTAAATGGAAAACCCCTTACAGAATATACCTTTAAAATGGATTATTACTGGATGATGGGTGATAACAGGAATAATAGTGAAGATGCCCGTACGTGGGGATATGTACCTTTTAACCACGTTGTAGGAAAACCTGTTTTTGTTTGGATGAGCTGGGATAGCAATGCACAAGGAATAAAGAACAAAATAAGGTGGGAACGCCTTTTTACCACTGTGGGTGGTGATACAGAACCTGTTTCTTATTTTAAGTATTTCTTAATTTTATTGATCGCTTGGTTTGCTTTTGATTTCTTCCGAAAAAGGAAAAAGTCCGTCAAGAAATAAGCAATAAAATTTGATGTATTGTGAACTGGATAATTCTTGTTATAAAATTTAAGCCTGTTAAAAGCTAAAAATTAAATAATGAAATACGTTCTGCTACATCCTACCTATTTTCCATCTATCATACAAATGGCTGCGATGGCTCAAACTTCGCATATCTATTTTGAAATGGAGGACAATTATCAGAAGCAAAGTTATCGTACCCGTACGTATATCGCACACAACAATGGAGAATTATTGCTGAATATTCCCATAATCCACACGAAGAACGGGAACCGGCAAAAAACAAAAGATGTGAAGGTAGAAAATAGTTTTCCTTGGCAATCGCATCATTGGAAATCTATAAAAACCGCGTATAGAACTTCTCCTTTTTTTGAGTTTTATGAAGATGAACTAAACCCTTTATTTGCGAAAGAAGTAAGTTGTTTAATGACTCATAACCTTGAAATTATTGAGCTACTTTTCGATTTAATAGGTATAGATACTGAAGTTTCAAAAACTGAAGAATACAAAAAAAATCCTCTTGAAAAAGATTTTCGGTATCTGGCAAATGCCAAGACTGAAAAGAATTTTACGTTCGAAAAATATACGCAAGTCTTAGAAGCTCACCACGGGTTTTTACCCAACCTCTCGGTTTTGGACTTGTTATTCAACGAAGGCCCAAACACATTAAATTATCTGGAATCACAGCAATTGGAAATTCAGAGTTAATTCCAGCCTATTGTGGTACTTATAGGATAATGATCTGAAAAGGTTTTCTTTATTGTATTAAACTTCAGTATATCGAACTTATCTGAAGTAAAAATATAATCGATACGCATGGGATAAGAATCAAATAAAAATGTAGTTCCCAAACCATTTCCCTTTTCCAAAAAAGCATCATTCATTTCATTTCCAACTTTACGGCATACATACGAAAATGGAGTGTTATTGAAATCTCCTCCCAATAACACCGGATAAGGAGAAGATTCTTTATGTTTCATAATTTTTGAAACTTGGTTTTGTTGTTTAATAAATGCTTGAGAAAGCCTTTTACGTAATCTATCGTTATTCTCTTCTTGCAGATAGTCTACAGAAGGTTGAATACCCAATGACTGCAAGTGTAAATTGTACAAACGGATAGTGTCATTCCCTTTTACAACATCGGCGTATAAGGTATTATTATAGGAATCTTCAAAATCGAAAGCTCCGGTATTAATCAATGGATATTTTGAAAAAATTGCGTGACCCAGTTTGTTCTTATCATTTTTAAAATGAATAAAACTATAGGGATAATCTAAAATTTCTATGGTGCTATTTCTGTAATATTCTTGAATAAAAAAAATGTCCGGTTGCTCTTGTTCCAGTAATTCAGAAATTATAGCTTGAGCATCTTCAGTAGGAGCTTTTTCATACGCGTTGAACAACCTAACATTATAAGACAGAATGTGTAATGTATTACGGTAATCTTGAGGATCTTCTTCAGAAGAAAACTCCAAAAAGGAATTAAAATGTATTGAAGCTATCGTTAAAATAATTATTGAAATAAGCGCTTGCTTTTTTAAGCGAACCATCCAAAAGAGGGCGAAAATTATATTAATAAGGATTAAAGGAGAAACACCTAAGCTCAACAAGGATAGCGTAGGAAAGGATTTTGGAGAAAGATATGGCAACACAAAAGAGACCACTAAAAGAAAGGCCACAACCGAGTTGAACCAGAAAATAATTTTTTCGAAAAACCCCAAATTTTTCAAACTTATAATATTAGTTAATCTTCTTTTCCTGCTTTAAACAAAAAATCTTTTTCTGCTTTTGTCAAACTCTCGTAACCACTTTTTCCAATCTTGTCTAAAATGATATCTATTTTTTTCTGATTATCTGTTTTGGACTCCTTAGTTGTATTAGAATTAGAACGCTTCGTTTTAGGTCGTGTTGTACGATGAACCTTTCTAAATGGTTTTTTACTTCTAGACTTAAAAATGTTCCCTATTCCATCTATAAGATCTTCAAACCACTTTCCTATATCATTGCCCTTTGCTAATTGTTGCGCATATAGGTAACCAAATATCGCACCTCCAATATGAGCGAGTAAACCTCCTTCATTTCCAGAAGTAGGAAGTCTAATAATATCAAGTAAAAAGAAAAAAACAGCAACATGCCATAGTTTTACAGTGAAAAAAAAGATACGCATTTGTGTGTTGGGGGTGTAGGTTGCAATAAAAGCCATAATAGCCATTACCGCACCTGAAGCTCCAATAAGGTAAGCCGTACGACCTGCAAAAACAGGAAATAAATTATAGGCGATTATATAAAGTAATCCCCCGAAAATTGCCCCTAATAAGTAGATGGTCAAAAATCGTTTTGCGGGAAAGAGATTCAAAATAAAATTTCCAATCCAATATAACCACAGCATATTAAAAAGTATATGCCAAAAACCAAAATGTAAAAAAGCATACGTCACCAAAGACCAGGGTTGTAAAAGTAAACTACCAAAATCATTGGGTAATACAAACCAACGGGTTAGATAAGCTGGAGAAACACTAAAAAAGAAAGAGGTTAAATTAACCACCAAGAAAATGGCGGCATTAATAGCAATAAGTTTTACAACTATGCTTGAATTTTTAAATTGATATGCGAATGAGTTTGCAGCCATAGTTAATACCAGCGTGTATCGTTAAAACTATTCTTTTTCCAGTACCACGCCATTATGAAACCGAATAAAGCCCCGCCTATATGCGCCCAATGTGCAATACCAAAAGGTGAACCTGTAATTCCAAAGATTAAATCCCCAAGAATAATTAGAGGTATAAAATACTTCGCCTTAATAGGAACTGGAAGGAAAATAAGCATTAATTCAGTATTAGGATACATAATTCCAAACGCTACCAAAACCCCATAAATAGCCCCAGAAGCTCCAACGGCAGGTGTATTGAAAGATTCATATAAAATTTGTATACTTTCCTGGGAAACAAAATCCAAAATACCTGTGTTGTATTGTCCTGTAGTTAACAAATTCATTATTTGGCTCTGATCCATTCCTGCTGCCAACAATGTATCCATACCACTATGAACCTGATAATAATTTACCAAGGTATGAATCAAGGCCGCACCTAAACCTGCCGAAAAATAAAAGAAAAGAAATTTAGGTCGGCCCCATCGTATTTCCAACGGGGAGCCAAATGCCCATAAAGCGTACATATTAAAAAGAATATGCATAAAACCTCCATGCATAAACATATGGGTAATAGGTTGCCATATTTTAAAATCGGGACTTTCAAAGTAATAAAGTGAAAACAACTTATAAGCTGTTTCTCCAAGGAGTTGTGTACCTATAAAAAACAGTACATTAATTATTATTAATACCTTAACAGTATCGGTTATTTTTCCCATTTACGTAAATTTTTTATCAAAATCGGTCATATTCATGGTAATGAGCACAGCCCTGTTATCTGCAGAAACGCTAGGCTCTTTACATGCAAATAACTGATGTATCAAATGTTCCTGTTCTTCTTTATTTAACGAAGTTCCCGTTTTTATTGCCATACTTTTTGCCATGCTTTTGGCTAAAATATCATTCTGACTAAAACTAGCTTCAGGGACTTCTTCTTTAATATCATTGATTAATTGTTCAAGTACAATCCCTGCCTGACTTTCGGTAACAATAACCGGAATACCATTAATTTCAATACTTTCTTCCTTTATTTCTGAAAATAGAAAACCCGTATATTCTAACTGCTCACGTATTTTTAAAAGAATTTCCATATCCTGTACTGAAAAATACAAATGCAAAGGAAATAACAATTGTTGACTTACAGCCTCTTGAACGGTCATATTTTTGAGTAATTCTTCATATAAAATCCGTTCATGAGCACGTTGTTGATGAATGATCATCATTCCGCTTTTAATAGGACTTATAATATATTTATTTTGAAGTTGAAAGGTGGTGTTTTCCTTATCTGTTTTATCAGATTCAAAGAGTTTTCCGGTAACCTCATCGCTTTCAAATTCAATAGTATTGGTATGGGAAGCCTTTTCATCTTGATGTAAACCCACATATAACGATTCCCACTTTGGAGTTTGCTCTCTTTTAAAAGGAAAATTAATATTGCCTTGTTTCGGTTTTTCTTGGAAAGGATTGAAATCCCTATCTACATCAATAGTAGGAGCTACCGGTGTTTTTTTTGAATATTCATAAGGGGTTTCTAAACCATTATCTTTATTGAAATCCAACATAGGTCCAATGCTAAATTGCCCCAAGCTATGCTTTATAGTAGCGCGAAGCATTGCATAAATGGCATGCTCATCATCGAATTTAATTTCAGTTTTGGTAGGATGAATATTAATATCTATGGAGTTGGGGGCAACTTCCAAGAATAAAAAATATCCTGGATGCGTACCCGTTTTTATGAGTCCTTCAAAAGCTGAAAGTACGGCATGATGTAAATACGGGCTTTTTATAAAGCGATCGTTAACAAAAAAAAACTGTTCTCCCCTACTCTTTTTTGCAAACTCAGGTTTTAAGGCAAAACCATTCACTTTTACAATTTCTGTTTCTTCTGAAACAGGCACGAGCTTCTCATTGGTTTTATTTCCGAAGATATTTACAATACGTTGCCTGATATTACTTGCCGGAAGATTAAAAACATCACTTCCGTTATGGATCATTTTAAAAGATACCTTCGGATGAGCCAACGCAATACGATGAAATTCATCAATGACATGACGATTTTCTACAGTATTACTTTTTAAAAAATTACGCCGGGCTGGAATGTTGTAAAAAAGGTTTTTTACAGAAATGGTAGTTCCTTGAGGAATCACTTCAGCTTCTTGAGAAATAACTTCGCTTCCTTCAATACAAATTTTAGTACCTACCTCAGCGGTTTCGTCTTTTGTTTTAAGTTCTACATGGGCAATGGCAGCAATAGAAGCTAGTGCTTCTCCTCTAAATCCTTTGGTGTGTAAATTAAAAAGATCATCAGCTGATTTAATTTTTGAAGTGGCATGTCGCTCGAAACACAAACGGGCATCGGTAATGCTCATTCCCAAACCATCATCAATAACCTGAACTAATATTTTACCCGCATCTTTTATCACCAAAGTAACCGAAGCAGCCTCTGCATCTATGGCGTTTTCCATAAGTTCTTTTACCACGGAAGCCGGACGTTGCACGACCTCTCCTGCAGCAATTTGATTGGCAACATGATCTGGTAAAAGCTGAATTATGTCAGACATTAATTTATTGAAAATATAGATAAATCAAAATCGATAATATAAAGAAACAGAAGAACACACAGCAGTATTATAAATATAATGGTTCTATTGGCGCCTCGTTTTCGTGAAGATTTTAATTCTTCGAAAGCTGAAGTAAATTTACCTTTTAAACCGGGAGTTTTTCCAACAGTTGTTCGGTATTTATCAAACTTATGTTCCATTCCGAAAGGGCTTCCTTCACTTTTATTCTCGTAGTAGCGAGGTTTATAACCGAATTTTTTATTTTGACGCGATTGTATTCCCATAATTTCTTATAATTCAAAGGTACTTAAAATAAGACATTTTTTTAAGTAATTAAACCCGCATTCTTATCAACAATTATTATACCGAAGATATTTACGAAAAGTCACACACTAGGCATTGTTCCGTAGAAAAATTACAGATATAAAAGGAAATATCAACAATTTCCTGCTCTTTGCAGAGATGATTTAGGAGTATAAATTAAAACTTCGAATCTTTGCGGAGTTGTGCCATTTTAATGGCGGCAATAGCGGCTTCAGTACCTTTATTGCCATGTTTTCCACCACTTCTATCTTGCGCCTGTTCTAAAGTGTTATCTGTAAGAACACAAAATATAACGGGAATGTTACTTTGTACATTTAAGTCTTTAATGCCTTGAGATACAGCTTCACAAACATAGTCAAAATGCTTGGTTTCCCCCTGTATTACACTGCCAATGGCTATTACAACGTCCAGCATATCATAATTTTGTTGCATGCGTTTACAACCATAAATAAGCTCGAAACTTCCGGGGACATTCCATCGCACAATGTTTTCATTGATAACACCACAATCCTTAAGGGCATCAAAAGCACCTTGAAACATTCCTTCGGTTACTTCATGATTCCATTCTGAAACAACAATCCCAAATCGAAAGTCTTTCGCATTTGGGATTGTTGCTTTATCATAAGTAGATAAATTGTTATTTTGTGTTGCCATGTATTATTTCATTGCTTCGGCCTGACCTTTATAGATTGCAGCTTTAGTGGCTTCAATTGATTGCGGATAGTCTTCAGTGATCTTTGTAAAATGCTTAAGCGCAACATCACCTTTCCCTAATTCCAACGCAACTATCCCTGCTTTTAATAAAAAGCGTGGGGTAATCAATTCATTTTTACTTGTAGATGCTGCTTTTTCATAATATTTCAAAGCTTCATCATTTTGGTTTAACTGAACAAAAGCATCACCAATACCTCCTTTTGCAAGAGGAGCCAACATTTCATCCTCACTTTTAAAACTATCTAAATGGTCTATAGCTTCCTGATACTTATTAGTATTTAAGAATGCCATTCCCGCATAATAATTAGCAAGGTTTCCCGCATCGGTACTTCCGTAATTATCAATAATATCTAGAAAACCGTATTTTCCTTGTCCTCCATTTAATGAAAGTGTGTATAGGGAATCTTTGGCATTAGTGTTAACAGCTTGCTCAAAATAAATCTGTGCTTGGTACATTTCATTCATAGCCTCAGTTTCCTTTGGCTTTTGAATAAACTGCTCATAGGCCAAATAACCTAAAACGCAAACAGCTACTACTCCAATAACACCTAATATATATTTTTGGTTTTTTTCTACCCAAGCTTCAGTTCTGGAAGCACCTTCATCCAAGGTGTTGAATACTTCTGCTGTAGTACTGTTTTCCTCTAACTGCGATTCTTTCTCAGCTTTAGTTCTTGGTTTACCGCCTCTTTTCTTGTAGGTTGCCATAATTTTCTTTATTGAAGGGCAAAAATAAAATATTTATTAGAATTTAAAAGGGAAAAGATTCCTTATTTTTCAATAATTTGCATGTTCTATTTGAATATTTTTCTTAAAAAACTTATAATTCTCAAAAAAACTGTAAGCTTCTCATTAGTATGATTTTACAAACACTTTCCCTTCTTAATTACAAAAATTTTGATTCTGAAAATTTCGTGTTCGACCCTAAGATTAACTGTTTTGTTGGAAATAATGGCGTAGGAAAGACAAATGTGCTTGATGCAATCTATCATTTATCCTTCGGAAAAAGCTATTTTAACCCTATTACAAGTCAAAATATAAAACACGGGGAAGATTTTTTTGTAGTGGAAGGAATTTACAAAAAAAATGATGCTGACGAAAAGATTGTGGTAAGTGCCAAACGCGGAAATAAGAAGATTATAAAACGCAATGGCAAATCGTATGAAAAATTTAGCGACCACATAGGTTTTCTGCCTTTGGTAATTATTTCACCTGCAGATCGTGACCTTATTATTGAAGGAAGTGAAACACGCCGAAAGTTTATGGATGGTGTAATTTCACAGGGAGATTCCAGTTATTTGAACACGCTTATTAACTACAATAAAGTACTGGCACAAAGAAATTCACTACTTAAATATTTTGCCGCCAACAATACCTTTAATAAAGACACAATCGACATTTACAATCAGCAAATGCATTCCTACGGAACGGTTATTTTTAATAAGCGCGTTTCCTTTTTGGAAAAATTTATGCCTGTTTTCCTTAAAAGATATAAATCTATTAGTAATAGTAATGAATCTGTAAACCTGGTTTATAAAAGTCAGTTGCAGGATGATGAATTATTAAAACTTCTGGAAGAAAATATTACCAAGGACAAGATTACACAATACAGTAATTTTGGAATACATAAAGACGACCTAAGTTTTGAAATTGATGAGTTCCCTATAAAAAAATTCGGTTCTCAAGGACAACAAAAATCCTATTTAATAGCTTTAAAATTGGCGCAATTCGATTTTATAAAAGAACAAAACAAAGTAAACCCTATTTTGCTTTTGGATGATATTTTTGATAAATTGGATGAACAGCGGGTTGAACAAATTATATCGTTGGTCGATAATGAAAATTTCGGACAAATATTTATAACCGACACTCATGGCGAGCGTACCGAAGCTGTAATTAAAAAAATACATCAAACCTATAAAATGTTTCAACTGTGAAAATAGTTTCTATTGCAATTTGTGTGTTTTTTCTGTTTTCTTGTCAGAACAACGATCCACAGGAACAGAAAAGTAAACTTTCAGGATACTGGGAAATTAAAAGTGTGACATTTCCTGACGGAGTAGAAAAAAATTATTCCATCAGTACTACTATAGATTACATCGAGGTGAAAAACGATAGCGGCATCCGGAAAAAAGTTGCTCCAAAACTTGATGGTACTTTTACAACCAGCAATGATTTTGAAAAATTTGTTTTAAAAATAGAAGAAGACAGCCTTAGATTATACTACTCTACCCCTTTTGACTCATGGAAAGAAACTGTTATTCTGGCAAAAGACAGTATTTTAAAAGTAAAAAATAGGGACGCAAAGGTTTATACCTATAAAAAGTTTCGTAAATTCAGTTTAAGTGAAAATTAGAAATTATTAAAAAATTATGGCAAAACGTCACGGAGAAAATACAAATATTGGAGATGTTTTAAAAGATTTCATCAAGGCCAACAAATTACAATCGGGGCTTGATAAAGTTGACGTAAAAGAAGCATGGTTTAATGTAATGGGTGAGGCCATTGATAAATACACAACCCAAGTAAAACTTGAACGCGACACATTATTTGTAGCATTGAGCTCTTCAGTTTTACGTGAAGAATTAAGCTATGGAAGAGAAAAAATAATCAGGCTTCTCAATGAAGAATTGGGAAAGGAACTTATTACAAAACTGGTATTGAGATAAATAAAAAAGCCATTCAGTTATGAATGGCTTTTTGCAATGTAATTGAAGTTAAAAACTTAATTTAAAACATTTCCCTTCCGGCAAAATGGAAAGCGCTTTCTATAGCGGCGTTTTCATCGCTATCGCTTCCGTGTACGGCATTTTCTCCAATAGAAGCAGCATATAATTTTCTTATTGTTCCTTCGGCAGCGTCATCAGGATTGGTAGCACCTATTAAAGTACGGAAATCCTCAACAGCATTTTCTTTTTCAAGAACAGCAGCTACGATAGGACCGCGAGTCATATATTCAACCAACTCTCCAAAAAACGGACGCTCGTTATGAACATCATAAAAAGTCTGTGCATCGGCAATTGTCATTTGAGTTAATTTCAATGCAACGATTCTAAAACCGGCAGTAGTTATTTTTTCAAGAATAGCACCAATGTGTTTCTTTTCAACACTATCAGGCTTTAACATAGTAAACGTTCTGTCTGTTCTCATTTTTAAAATTTTGTGCAAAAGTATACAAATACATTTCAAAAACAAGTTTTCTTAAAATTTTAATACTACAAAAAATTTGTACTTGAAAAAGGGTTGTATAATTTTAAAATTCTTAATAAATCGTATCTTCGCATATCTATGGATAAAGAATCAATTGAACTGGTAAAAAAGTTACTGTCTTCCCCTAAAAAAATAGTGGTTGTAGGCCATAAAAACCCCGATGGAGATGCTGTTGGATCCTGTTTGGGCATATCACTTTTTCTAAGAAAATTAGGGCATGAAACTAATGTAATGATGCCTAATGATTTTCCCGATTTCTTAAAATGGCTTCCCGGATGCGAAGAAATTACCATTTTTGAAAAGGAACATGAGAAATCTCTTAAGCTAATTAACGAAGCCGAAATTATATGTACTTTAGATTTTAACAGCCTTACACGTATAGGTGATCTACAGGAGCATCTTGAAAAAAGCACGGCTAAATTTATTATGATCGATCATCACCAGCAGCCAGATAATTATGCTGTGGTAACTTATAGCGATGTAGCTATGGGATCAACCAGTGAAATGGTGTATCATTTTATGAAGGATCTCGACAAATTGGACCTTTTGGATAAAGATATCGCGGCCAATTTATATACAGGAATTATGACCGATACCGGTTCTTTCAGATTCCCTTCAACCACTGCAACTACACATAGGGTTATTGCAGGTTTAATTGAAGCAGGTGCCAATAATTCTCAAATACATCAAAATGTATACGACACTAATACCGAAAGCAGTCTTCAACTTTTAGGCGTTGCTCTACAAAACCTTCATGTACTTCCCGAGTTTAATACGGGCTATATTACGATGAGCCAAAAAGAACTGGATAAGCATAATTTTAAAAAAGGTGATACGGAAGGGTTTGTTAATTACGCCCTTTCTGTTACAGGTATTGTTTTTGCGGCAATCTTTATTGAACATAAACAAGATGGGATTGTAAAAATCTCATTCAGAAGTAGAGGAGATTTTTCAGTAAATGAATTTGCAAGAAAACACTACCATGGCGGCGGGCACATCAATGCAGCTGGAGGAAGAAGTTCAACAACACTTTCAAAAACAATTTCCCAATTTATTAGTATCTTGCCAGACTATAAAAAAGCCCTTACCCATGCTTCGTAGCGTATTGTATTTTTTTCTTTTAAGTTTTGCTTTCATATCTTGTAAAAGTTCGGAAGCGCGAAAGCCCGTAAAAAGGAATACTGGAACATTCATTGAACAATCTGCAGACCGCAATAAGGTATTGTACGAAAGCGAAAAGAAACAAATTCAACAAATAATAGATACTGATTCTACAAACAACTATATAGCTTCCGATAATGGTTTTTGGTATTATTACAATGTTAAAGACAACACCAATATTCTGGACACAACTGCAGTTCAAAAACCAAAACCTTCCTATGGCGATAAAGTAACTTTTACCTATATAGTAAAAGACTTAAACGGAACGGAAATCCTTTCAGAAACCGAAACGGGACCTCTAACCTATATTGTTGACAAAACAAACCAAGAACTTCCTTCAGGTATACGGGATGGTATAAAACTCATGAAAGAAGGAGAAACAGTAACATTTCTTTTCCCTTCCTATAAAGCCTATGGCTATTACGGTATTGAAAATAAAATAGGAGCGAATGTTCCTGTTCAAAGTAAAATAACTTTAAAATCAATTGAAATATCACAAGAAAATTAATTTATATTATGAAAAAAATCACATTCTTATTATTATTACTCACGTTAGCATTTGCTTCTTGCCAAAACAAATATCCAGATCTTGAAGATGGTATTTATGCAGAATTTGTAACCAATAAAGGGACTTTTATAGCGAAATTATATAATAAAGATACTCCTATAACTGTAGCGAACTTTGTATCGCTTGCTGAAGGTACTAACCAAATGGTAGATACTGTTTACAAAGGCAAAAAATTCTTTAACGGATTAGTATTTCACCGTGTGATAAAGGACTTTATGATACAAGGTGGAGATCCTAATGGCGATGGAACTGGAAACCCAGGATACAGTTTCCCTGATGAATTTGCAGATTCATTACAATTTGACCGCAAAGGTCTTTTGGCTATGGCAAATTCGGGTCCTGCAACCAATGGAAGTCAGTTTTTTATCACCTTAAAAGAAACCCCTTGGTTAAATAACAAGCACACTATTTTTGGTGAAATTGTAAAAGGGCAAGAAATTGTAGACTCTATTGGGGTAGTTGAAACTACCAAGCCTGGTGACAAGCCGGTAAATCCTATTACTATTAATGAAGTGCATATCATTAAAAAAGGAAATGCAAATATTGCTTCTTTCACTAATGAAATGGAAAAGCTTGAAAAAGAAAAACTTGCAAAAGAAGAAAAGTTTGCTGAAAAAGCTAAAGAACAAGCGGCAGAGTTTGCCAAAATTGAAGGCAAGGCAGATTCATTACCTTCAGGACTTAAAATTTATATTGAAGAAAAAGGTAATGGTGTAAAACCCAAGGAAGGTGATCAAATATATATGAACTACGAAGGGTATTTTAGCGATGGTAGCTTGTTTGACACCAATAAACTTGAGGCAGCTGAAGCTTTTGAGAAAGTAGACGAAAGAAGAAAAGCTGCAGACCAATACGGACCAACTATTTCGGCTTATGGGATGGAAGCACGTTTGGTACCCGGTCTAAAAGAAGGATTAATGTTACTGAAGGTAGGAGATAAAGCAACTTTATTTATTCCTTCCTACCTAGGATACGGAGAACACGGTTATCCGCCAGCAATTCCAGGAGATACAGATCTAGTATTAAAAGTAGAAGTGGTTGGTATCGTAGAATAATAAAAAATTTATAAAAAGAAAAAGCCCCTTGAGTTTATCAAGGGGCTTTTTTATTGTTTATTTCTTCGGAATATTCTTTAATATTTCTAATACAAACTCCCAGTATTTTTGAGCCGAAGATATACTCGCTCTTTCATCAGGCGAATGTGCTCCTCTAATTGTGGGTCCAAAAGAGATCATATCCATTTCAGGGTAATTCTGTCCCAGAATACCACATTCGAGTCCGGCGTGACAGGCTGCAACCTCAGCTTTTTCCCCATTCATTTTTTCATATAAAGCGTCGAGCACTTTTAAAATAGGACTGTCCATATTGGGTGCCCAACCGGGATATTCTCCCGAAAAAGCAACTTGACATCCTGCAAGTTCAAAAACGGACTGTAAAGCATTGGCAAGGTCATTTTTTGAAGAAGCTACCGAGGAACGTGTTAAACATTCAATCTTAATATCTCCATCAGCTAAAGTGATTTTGGCAATGTTATTGGAGGTTTCAACAAGATCTTCAATGGCAGGACTCATTCTGTAAACTCCATTATGAGCGGCATAAACAGCTTTTAAAAATGATTCCTGATCACTTTTATCCATCACCTTTTTAGCATTTCCGGCTTTTTCAGCATTAATAGAAAGTGTAGGCTCCAATTGCTTGTACTCTTCTTTAATTTCTGAGCTTATTTTTTCTATTTCAGAAAGAAATAAATTCACTTTTTCAATAGGCACTACAACTGTAGCAACACTTTCCCGTGGAATCGCATTCCGAAGGCTACCGCCATTTAATGACGAAAGTCGCATATTATCGTGAGTAGCAAATAATAAACGGTTCATTAGTTTATTGGCATTTCCCAACCCTTTTATAATATCCATCCCGCTATGACCTCCTTGAAGTCCTTTTACAGTAATGGTATAGGTTTCGGCATCCAACGGACGTTCATCTTCGATGTAAGTTCGCGTTGCGGTAACATCTACGCCGCCGGCACAGCCCACGCCAATTTCGTCATCTTCTTCGGTATCAAGGTTCAGTAAAATATCTCCTTTTAAAATTCCGCCTTTTAGGCCCATAGCACCGGTCATTCCAGTTTCTTCATCAATGGTAAATAAAGCTTCAATAGCCGGATGGGCAATAGAATCGCTTTCTAAAATGGCCATGATAGTTGCTACTCCCAGACCGTTATCGGCACCTAAAGTGGTTCCTTTTGCTTTTACCCAATCGCCTTCAACTTTCATATCAATCCCTTGGGTATCAAAATCAAAATTGGTATCGTTGTTTTTTTGATGTACCATATCTAAATGGCTTTGTAAAACAACCATTTTTCGATCTTCCATTCCTTGGGTTGCCGGTTTGCGAATAATCACATTTCCTACTTCATCTTCTAGGGTTTCGAGACCGAGTTTTTTTCCGAAGTCTTTCATAAAAGCGATTACACGTTCTTCTTTTTTTGAAGGGCGCGGTACCGCGTTTAAATCGGCAAATTTATTCCAAAGTTCTTTGGGTATTAGGCTTCTTATTTCTTCGTTCATGTTTCAATTTTATTTTTAAAAAAACAAAAATAAGGTTTTAGGACGGCTATAAAAAATGTAATTGCAGTTCCAAAAGTCCATCTTCCCTCACCCAAACCACTACTTCACTAATCCTTTATTTTAGTTCTAAGAATATTTAATAACTTTGAGTAAAGAATAGGTAGATGAAAAACAGATTTTTTTTAAAATAATCTACAAGTCTATAAAAAACTAAAAACCAGTAATTTAAAACAAGCTTTCTTTTTAATCAACCATTAAATATTTAAAAAAATTAAAGAATAGTTGGATTTTACTTTTAAAAACATTTATATTTAACCTTCTCCCCACTTAAATTCAGCATAATTTCTTGCTTTATTTATTTTACTAATTCACAGAATAGACATTATTAAGTTATATATTATTTAACCACCAAAATGTATATTTATGAAGAGATCCATACTTAAAAATCTAAAACCCTTCTTACTTTTAATAGGGCTTTTGTTTACCTTGAACGGATGCCTTAAAGATGATTTTTCAGAAGATGTTGAAAGCACCGAAGTAATTACTAAAAATAACCCTAAGTATATTATCAAAACTCTCCATAGGGAAGAGATTCGCAGAAATCAAAATCTTGTAAATAAATTAAAACAAAATATTTTTATCAGCCCATTTGGGGAAAATACTGCCGGGAGAAATACAAATACCGACTCTTTAAACATTACAATAGATGAAAGTTATGCCATTTATATTGAAACGGCAGATGGCTCATACCACTCTTATACATTTAAAGCCATTGACAATGCCCAGCCGGAATTGATGAAAAATTTTATCTTAAGCCTGAAGGAAGACGGCAGTTATAAAGAAATACTTACTAGTTATTACCTTACCGAACAAGATCTAGAATATTACAGGCAAACCGGCAGCCTTGATTTTGACACTAGCATTATATATAGCAACTCAACTGCATTTTCTGCAAACATCGATGTGTATTCAAGGGAGTTGATGCCTGACTTAAACTCTAGTTGTTATGATTATGATCTAGGAACTTCTTGCTCTGGGTCACAGCATCATACTTGGGAGGAACGTTTTCAGTGTCCAATATTTCTTGGAACTGTAACAGGTACTCCCCCATCCCAACCCATTTTAAATTTAGATTTAAATTGTGCTGACAATGGGGGTTCAGATTCGGGAGATACTGGTGACGGGACGGATGATGGAGTTCCAGATGGAGACGGCAACAATAACGGCGGCGGGGGCGATGGGAACCCGGAAGGCAACGAAGATCCCGTAATTACCATCCCTATATTTGAAGATCCAACAGTGGATGAGCAAAATTGTGCTGCACTTTATAATTTTACCACCTCTTCTTACTCCCAGGATGAGTTTAATTTTCTTGAAGGTCAGGTGGATGCCGGTATAGAAAAAGGGTTTGTTGTTAAAGCTGATCCAGAATTCCCTGGTTTCTCTACGGATCCTATTCAATCCACAAATGATTGTGAAGAAATTCCGCTACCTTTTAACACAATTATATATGCAGTTATGCATGTTCACCCAACAGGATGTGGAAATGGTACACAACCGATGTTTTATACGGGTGACTTAAATACACTTTATAAGCTTGCTTCACGGTATAATCCAAATATAGTTCCTTCAGTAGGTGACAGCAATGCCCTTTTTACAGTTTATATGACGGTTGAAAATTATGTATACGCCCTTAAAATTGAAGACCTAGATAAATTGTCTAAAATTGGGGATATTTTTAGTAATCCAGATGATAAAAAAGATTTTAATGATAAATTACTTATTGATTTTAAAAACTCTGATGATTCTACGCTCACTCCTAGTCAAGATCATTTGGCTGCCGCTCTCTTAAAATTTTTAGAAGATCAGGATTTAGGGATATCGGTATATAGAAGTTTACAGGATGATATATATTACAATCCAAATAAACCCCCCGATGCTCAACCTTCTAACTGGAAAAAATTGAATTTAAAACCAAACAATGACCTTGATGATTCCCAAGGTTGCAATTAAAAATACTATTATGAAAAAAATATTCTATATACTAATAATTTTTGGCTTCTATATTTCTTGTAAAGCTCAAACTGTTCCATTAAAAAACAAATTTGATGATAATCTTATAAATAATGCTTATTATAAAGATATCGATAACGACCTTATAAAATTTATTGGCACTTGGCAATATAGCAATGGGAATGAAAAATTTAAAATTTCATTAAAGAAAGAAAACAATAATTTGGTAAATTCTACACTACGAAATCTAAACTATACTGAAGATGTATTATATGGTGAATACCAATATATAAATACTAATAATATAGAAGTGATAAACACCTTAGCTAATATAGATGCCTATACCGATATTTCACAACATTTAATTTATGGAAATCTTCTTACGGACCGTAGGGGGTATCCCCAATGCTTTGAGTGTGATCCCAACGAGATACGCGTAAGTCTTTTAATAGAAGATCCTGAACGAAGCTATATGAATTATCAAATGATGGTAAGGCACCTTCCTGGGGATGCTTCTGGAAGCCCAGAGCGCATACAAATTATTATTAGGAAGAATGGCATGGTCGCTTTACCAGAAGGGGCACCGGGGGATGACCGTATCCCTGTAGGCGATATTATCCTTACTAAAGTAGATTAAACCTAACAACATACATATATGTTGCTAAAAATTATTATAAAAAACACACTTTTAATTCTGATAATTCTTGGCTTGTATACTTCATGCAAAGCACAAACAATCATTGTACCTATAGGAAGTGGGGAACACATTGAAAATGACCCAAGCTATTATAAAAAGGATATAAATAATGAGTTTAATAAATTTCAAGGAACATGGAAATATCAAAATGGCAACACAGAAATTACTTTAAAGCTAAAGAAAGAGGAGCATTATCAGCTATCAAACGAATATAATTTTGAAGATTTATTAGTTGGCGAATACCAATATATAGAAAGTGGAGTTGAAAAAGCCAATACGTTTTTAGATTTCAACAATCCAAATATAAGTGGATATTCGCATAAAATAAGTGGGGGTGTTTATAAACATGTGCTACCAAATTACTGTATTGATAATAGTAATATTGCAGAAATTAAAGTATGGTTAATTATTAACCACCCAACCGATGAATTTGCAGAAGGGCGGGTTATATTGCGATATATAAATGAAAATGGAGTAGAGAAACTGGAGGCTTGTATTTATGATCTGACCACTTTGGGAGATAATGATGTGAAACTAGACATACCGGATGGTTATTATGTTTTTATTAAACAATAAGCTTTCATCTGTAAACTTTAACATCTTCCCTCAACCAATACAGCAGTTCTCGAACTTCATGATATTGGTGGTATTAAAGTAGGGTTTGTACCTAATGGTGAATTTAGGTTGCCAACCAATATAACGTTAACTAAAGTAGATTAAACCTAACAACATCAATATATGTTGCTAAAAATTATTATAAAAAATACACTTTATGTATGTTTATTTTGGGGTCGTGTTATGTAAAGTATTATAAACTACTTTAAGCTGAAAGCCTCCAACAACCACTAAAAATTATGTAATAAGCATTTTCCTTTGTATGTTTGAATATGCAAAAAAGGGTCCCGCTTATTCTTACGCTTTTACTTCCGGTACAATATGGTATCCTTCAAGTTTTAAAACATTTTCCCGCTTTTGTTGAAACCTATTACAGCAATGGTTTATACCCTTTTATATCAAAAATTTCCCGTTATTGCTTTGGGTGGATCCCTTTTTCTATAGGTGATGTTTTTTACCTCATCCTTATTATACTTGCACTGCGTTGGCTTTTTAAGAATTTCCGTAGGCTATGGGAAGACCCTATTAAATTCTTTCTCGATATTACAGCTTCCCTTTCTATTGTCTATTTTATGTTTCATTTGTTGTGGGGACTGAATTATTACAGGCTTCCGTTACATGTTTCTCTTGGTTTAGAAAAAGAATACACTACCGCTCAGTTAATTTCAACTACGGAAAGGCTTGTCGCTAAATCAAATGCAATGCACCGCCAGTTAGGGTATGCCGATAGCGTAAAGATTGACCTTCCGTATACCCAAAAGGAAATATTTGACATTTCCTTAAACGGCTATAAAAATCTAGAAGAAGAATTCCCCAACCTTGCGTATTCCCCACAAAGTATTAAAAAAAGTGGTTGGAGTTTAGGGCTTACTTATATGGGTTATAGCGGTTATTACAACCCATTTTCGGGAGAAGCACAGGTAAACAACCTTATTAAAACCTATAAGTTTTCGGTAGTAAGTTGTCATGAAGAAGCACACCAGATTGGGTACGCAGCCGAAAACGAAGCCAATTTTATCGCTACCCTTGCCACCCTTCATAATGACGATCCCTACATACAGTATTCAGGCTATATCTTCGCGCTTCGGTATTGTGTCAATGAGGTTGCCCGCCGCGATATGGACGAATACAATCGTATTATTGAAACTGTAAACCCCGGCATACTTGCAAGTTATAAGGAGATGCGCGATTTTTGGGCTAGTTATGAAAACCCTTTCGAAACCTTTTCCAAAGGATTCTGGGATGGCTTCCTAAAAGCAAATAACCAATCAAAAGGTATTATGAGCTATAATTATATGGTAGCTTTGGTGGTCAACTATTTTGAAGAAAAATCTTTTTAACTTTCTTAATACTATGTTAAAGGCTTCTTAATGTATTGCCAACTTCAATATGCCTTCTTATATTTAGCCTTCTTATTAAATCAACCTATTTCAAATGAATAAATTTAAAGTCTTGTTCTTGCTTCTGCTATGTAGCGGAATGGCAAGTGCTCAGGATTATTTTCCTAAAAACGATGGTGTTAAGGAAAATAATAACAATTACACTGCTTTTACCAATGCAACTATTTACGTTACTCCCACACAAATTATTAAAAACGGCACCCTACTTATTCAAAAAGGGAAAGTCGTTTCCGTGGGGCAATCGATTAAAATCCCTGGTAATACTGTAACTATCGATTTAAATGGTAAATACATCTATCCTTCTTTTATAGATCCGTATACCAACTTCGGAATTGATAAACCAAAGCGTGAATCTGGTTCTGGGCGTTCTCCACAATACGGACCCGAGCGAGAAGGGTATTACTGGAACGATCATATTCGTCCGGAACAAAATGCAATAGATTCCTTTAAATATTCGTCTAAAGATGCTGAAGAATTTCGCAAAGCAGGATTTGGTGTCGTTAATACACATATTATGGACGGAATTGCCCGTGGTACGGGAATGCTGGTTGCCTTAAATGATGATGGCACCGATGCAGACCGGGTTCTTGATGATACCTCCGGAAATTACTTTTCATTTGAAAAAAGTGTTACCAGCCAACAATCCTATCCGGGTTCCTTAATGGGCTCCCTAGCCTTGTTACGACAAGTAAACTACGATGCAGATTGGTATGCAAAAGGAAACGTCACTACCAAAGACCGTTCCTTGGAAGCCTTCAATAATAACAAGAAACTGATCTCATTTTTTGAAGCAGGCAGTAAAGACAATGATGTACGTGCCGATAAAATTGGTGACCTATACAATACTACTCACGTAATTGTAGGAGGAGGCGATGAGTTTGAAACTATTAATGCCATTAAAGAAACTAATACGAGTTATATAATCCCTATCAATTTTCCGGATGCCTATGATGTAAGCAATCCGTATATGGCGAATTATATTTCCCTGCAAGACATGCGTGCCTGGAATCAGGAACCTATGAACCCAAAAGTATTGACCGATAACAATATTACATTCTCCCTAACGACCTTTCAATTAAAAAAGCCTAGTGAGTTTAAGGACAAACTGCTAAAAGCTTTTGCGTATGGTTTCGATAAAACCAAAGCGTTAGAAGCGTTAACTACCATACCCGCACAATTACTCGGAAAAAGTGATGAGATAGGTTCATTGCAAAACGGGCATTATGCAAACTTCCTGATCACTTCAGGTGAAATATTTGATAAAGAAACTACTGTTTATGAAAACTGGGTTCAAGGAAATAAGAATGTAATAAACAGCAAGGACCAAAAAGATATTCGTGGTAATTATGCCCTTACTGTTGGTAATAAAAATTACGATTTTAATGTAAGCGGAGAAATTTCAAAACCAAAAGCCGAAATAAAACTTGATTCTGTTTCCTTCCCTTCAAAAATAGAATACAGTGAAAACTGGGTAACCATGTCTTTCACCGATGAAAAAACAAAGGAAGTTTATCGTAGTACCGGTATTATTCCAAAAGAAGGTGAGAACTTTTCAGGAAAATTACTGTTACCTGACGGCACTGAAACCAGCTTTACGGCCAAACGCAAACCAGCTACTACAGAAACCACGGAAGACAAAACAGATTCAGAAAAAGAAGACATCACCAAACCTGAGGTTGTGCCTCTCACCTATCCTAATGTGGGTTACGGCTTTAAAGAAATGCCGAGGCAAAAGGATATGTTGTTTAAAAATGCAACCGTATGGACCAGTGAAAAGGCGGGTGTATTACAAAATACCGATGTTCTGGTAAAAGACGGTAAAATTTCTAAAATAGGAAAAGACCTAAATGCAGGAGATGCGACCGTTATTGATGCCACAGGCAAACACCTTACTGCGGGTATTATTGACGAACATTCACATATTGCCGCACTTTCTATTAATGAAGGAGGTCAAAACTCGTCTGCGGAAGTAAGTATAGAAGATGTGGTAGATCCTGAAGACGTAAGTATTTACCGTGACCTTGCCGGCGGGGTTACTTCCGTTCAAATATTACACGGGTCTGCAAACCCAATTGGTGGTCAATCTGCTATCATTAAATTGAAATGGGGCGAAGATGCCAACGGACTTATCTACGACAACAGTCCGAAGTTTATAAAATTTGCTTTAGGTGAAAATGTGAAGCAATCCAACTGGCAAAGCTACAGCCGTTTTCCGCAAACCCGTATGGGTGTGGAACAATTGTACGTTAATTATTTTAACCGTGCCAAGGAGTACGATGCTAAAAAGAAAGCTGGTAAGCCGTATCGTCACGATGGAGAAATGGAAGTACTGGCGCAGATACTTAATGGCGAACGTTTTATAAGTTGCCATTCTTATGTACAAAGTGAGATTAATATGCTTATGAAGGTGGCCGAACGTTTTAACTTCCGTATCAATACGTTTACCCATATACTAGAAGGATATAAAGTAGCCGATAAAATGAAAGCGCACGGTGTGGGAGCCTCTACATTTAGTGACTGGTGGGCGTATAAATTTGAAGTAAATGATGCTATTCCTTACAATGCTGCCATTATGAGCAGTCAGGGAATTACAGTTGCCATTAATAGCGACGATGCTGAAATGTCCCGAAGATTAAATCAGGAAGCTGCAAAATCTGTTAAATATGGCGGAATGAGTGAAGAGGAAGCCTGGAAAATGGTAACCATCAATCCTGCAAAATTATTACACTTAGACAAACGCGTGGGAAGTATAAAAGAAGGAAAAGATGCAGATCTTGTACTTTGGACAGACAATCCGCTTTCAGTAGTAGCTAGAGCAGAAAAAACACTAATAGAAGGAGCTGTTTATTTCGATCTTGAAAAGGACAAACAAATGCAGGAAGAAATGAAAGCAGAAAGAAACAAGTTAATGAAGATGATGCTTTCAGAAAAAGAAGGCGGCGGGAAAACAAAATCCCCAGAAGGAAAAGACAAGATATATTTTGAATGCGAAACCATAAACTAACCAACATGAAAAAAGTACACTTAATTATATTACTTATCACAGTAAGTTTGGCAGTAAAAGGTTTTGCCCAGCAAACACCTGCGCCAGCACAAAATGAAACCATAACCATAAAAGGTGCAACAGCGCATATTGGTAATGGCAGTGTTATAGAAAACAGCGTTCTTGTTTTCGAGAACGGCAAAATTACAGCTATTGGTGGAGCTAATACGCCTACAAAAGGAAGAGTGATAAATGCCGAAGGAAAACATCTTTATCCGGGTATAATTGCCCCTTCAAAACCATCTGGTTTAATTGAAATAAATGCCGTTCGTGCTAGTAATGATGATGATGAAATAGGCGATTTTATCCCCAACGTACGCAGTTTAATAGCGTATAATGCCGAAAGTAAGGTAATAGAGAGCTTCCGACCCAATGGTGTATTACTAGGTCAGGTTGCCCCGCAAGGCGGACGTATTTCAGGAACCTCATCTATTGTGCAGTTTGATGCGTGGAACTGGGAGGATGCTGCTGTAAAAGTAGATGACGGTATTCATATGAACTGGCCCAATAGTTTCCGTCGTGGTCGATGGTGGGAAGGGGAACCAAGAGGCTATCAGCCAAATAAAGACTATGCAAAACAGCTTGATGAAATAAAAGCGTATATAAGAAACGCTTCTGCCTATGGCAAAGAAAAAGCAGATTCTCAAAACGAAGAATTTAAAGCAATGCAAGGACTTTTTGATGGTTCAAAAAAATTATATATTCATGTAGAGGGCGAAAAAGAAATTATTGATGCCGTAACCACCGCCAAAGAAAGTGGTGTTAAAAGTATTGTTATTGTAGGCGGATATGATGCCTATAAGATCATTCCTTTTCTGAAAGAAAACAACATTCCTGTATTGGTGCGTCATCCGCATACCTTACCGCAACGTGATGATGACCCATTTGACCTTCCGTATAAAATTCCTAAACTACTTGTTGATGGCGGACTTTTAGTAGGTATACAAAATGAAGATACCAGTAACTTCCAAAGTAGGAACCTGCCTTTTTACGCAGGACAATTGGTAGGACAAGGAATGGACAAAGAAATCGCACTAAAGCTTATTACTTCCAATACTGCTAAAATACTGGGTATAGATGATAGCTACGGAACATTGGAAACTGGTAAAAGTGCTACTTTCTTTATTTCAGAAGGAGATGCTTTAGATATGCGCACCAATATTTTAACCCATGCCTTTATAGATGGAAGGGACATTTCGTTGGAAAGTCACCAAACAGAACTGTGGAAACGCTATATGAAAAAATATAACCGCTAATAAACAGAAAAGAGTTAATACATGTATTTTAAGTATTGTTTGATATTATTTTTTATAGGTTTTCAGGGTTTTGCACAACAACCTACAAAAGATCAGATACAATTTCCTTTTGATCAATTAATTAAGGTAAGAGAAACTACCTTAGACAGTTCTACCCAAGCGTTAGATTATAAAACCAGATTATTCTATTTATTAGTCAATTCAAAGGATAATTCATATTATGCAACATTAACACACTTAGATAGTTTACAATCCCAGTTAAAGTTTTTTTTATTCGAATCCGTTGCTACCAAGGTTAATGTAGTAGGAGCCTATTTTTTAAAAGCTGAATTTATAAATATTAATTGTGAAGGTATTTATTCATATAAATATTTCTATAGAAATGGAAGCAAACTCAAATATTACGATTCTAAAATATTGAATGATACTATTATCAATAATAAGATCTACGGAAAATATGTTATTAAAAACATGAAAACTAAACGAGGGAGAAAAGAAAAATCATGGAGTTATTACTATATAATTGATAAATCAAAACCTGCCTTACCATTTCTAAATAACAATATAACTTACTCTGTTTATAAAAAGAACCCACAAATACCAAAGGGTAAACTAGTACAGGAAGTTTATGTCACTCAAGGTTTAGTAGTAAAAAAAGAAACATTTAGCGAACCTATTATTATCGACAAAAAATTACTAATTGATAAGAGTTGTGATTATTACAAGTATATATTAAAAATGCAGGGTTATTAAAAATGATTATTATTATTTTTCTACAACGGTAGCTCCCTCAGGTTTTTTAAATACTGAATCGTCTATCATGGTTTCTGTAGCCGTTACTTTTTTAAATACATAATCTTTTTTTTCATCGGCAGGTTTTCCGTCCTTCACATTGTAAAAGGTCATTTTTTCGGGTAGCTGCAAGCCATTTACATCTTGCCAGCGATCGTATTTTATAAAATGCCAGTCATCAGTTTTCTTATCGTCCATATAGGTAACGGTATATCCCAGCCATTCCATTAAATGGGTCTCGGGATTGAAGTATAATACATATTCATCTTTTGAAGAATCCCCTACTCCAGCATCATACGAAATCTTGATTCCATTATACGTTTTACCCTTCAATTCTGTGGTTCCAACATCTTCATAATTAATTCCATCATCGCCTAAAACAAAAGGCATGGCATAAAAGTAAAACATCAGGTTATGGTAAAAACGCGCATTGCCTTTATAGGAACTCTTCTCATTCTCAAAAAGCCATACATCATTGCCATCGTACCCAATAGACCAGGCCTTATTTTCTATTATGGTCTTTCGGTTCTTTAAGGATACGGTATGTGTTTCCATTCCACCACTGCCATCCATTTCATAACAGATATTGTTCATCTTGTTCCATTGATCTAAACCGCCATGGGCTTTAAATATAGCTGAAAGTGCTTGTGGATATTCGGGTTGTTTTTGTTGTATTTCTTCCGTAGCGGAAGTATCGGTAGCATCGGTAACTTCTTCTTTTTTATCATTTTTACACGAAAATAAAAGAAGGATAAGCGAAAGGGTTAACAGTTTTTTCATTGGATTGGTTTTTAAAAAGTGTCTTAAATATAATCAAGTGTTTTTAGAATTATACATAATATCCTGTTAATGATTAGAAAATATATCCCCAAAGCCTTCATTTTTACTTTTATAAACCTTCAAAAACATATCTTTGCAGTATGTATAAAAATATTAGCAGCATACAAAACCCCATGATCAAACAGTGTGTGCAACTACTTGAAAAATCGAGGGAAAGACGAAAAAGCGGCTTGTTTATTATTGAAGGCCAACGCGAGATAGAACTGGCAATAAAAGGTCATTATAAACTAAAAACGGTATTGTATGCCCCCGATATAAGTACCGAAGAAGATATCTATTCCCTAAAAGAACTCGGCAGTTCTGAAACCGAGTTTATTGAAATAAGCACCGAAGTTTACGAAAAACTCGCTTACCGCAAGTCTACCGAAGGCGTACTTGCTATAGCACATTCAAAACCTTTATCGCTTGCCTCCCTGCATCTGCCTACTGAAAATTCGTTGTTGTTAATCGCCGAAGCTCCTGAAAAACCTGGTAACATTGGTGCAATATTACGTACCGCTGATGCCGCAAATGTAGATGCCGTTATTATCGCCAATCCGCGTACCGATATGTACAACCCAAATATCATACGCAGTAGCGTAGGTTGCCTATTTACCAATACGATCGCTGTTGGAACTTCGGAAGAGATCATCGATTTTTTACAGAAAAAAGACATTAATATCTACTGTGCCGCCTTACAAGCATCGGTGCCTTACCATACATCTAATTTTACCAAAAGCACCGCTATTGTAGTGGGTACCGAAGCTACCGGTTTATCAAAAATATGGCGTGACCACAGCACCCAAAACATCATCATCCCTATGCAAGGGCAAATTGATTCGATGAATGTTTCTGTAGCCGCAGGAATTCTTATATTTGAAGCCAAACGTCAACGGAATTTTAAATGAAAAATGAAATATCTACTAAGTTCACCGTTTTCAAAGTAGCACTTTAAATTTTTCGCTTCAAGCTTTAACCGCTTCCCACTATGACCCCTACCACCCTATTTTATATAATAATCACCATCCTTGTCCTTAACTTTGTTATTGATAAAGTATTGGATTACTTGAACGCCAAACATTTTAACGACCCCATTCCGCAGCCATTACAAGACGTATATGATACCGAAGAATATCAAAAATCGCAACGCTATAAAAAAGAGAACTACCGCTTTGGTATTCTTACGTCCACAATTTCCATAGTAGCAACTTTGGCTTTCTTCTTTTTTGATGGCTTTGTGTATGTAGATAGTTTAGCACGTAGTATTTCACAAAATGAGATTGTAGTGGCACTTGTATTCTTTGGGATTATTATACTGGCAAGTGATATTTTAAGTACGCCATTTAGCTATTACCAAACCTTTGTAATTGAAGAAAAATACGGTTTCAACAAAACAACCCGCACTACCTTTTTTGTTGATAAACTGAAAGGCTGGGCTATGGGAGCTGTAATTGGCGGTCTGTTACTTTCTGCTATCATCTGGTTTTATATGCGTACAGAAACCGATTTCTGGTGGTATACGTGGATTGTTATCGGAGTGTTTTCTATACTGATGAATATGTTCTATGCACGACTAATTGTGCCTCTGTTCAACAAGCAAACCCCTTTGGAAGACGGCAGCCTTCGTTCTAAAATTGAAGCCTATGCAAAACAGGTTGGTTTTACCTTAGATAAGATTTTTGTTATTAACGGTTCCAAACGCAGTACCAAGGCGAATGCCTATTTTTCTGGCTTCGGAAGTGAAAAAAGAGTGACTTTATATGATACCCTTATAAACAACCTTGAAGAAGAAGAGATCGTAGCCGTATTGGCGCATGAAGTTGGTCATTATAAAAAGAACCACATTATTTTTAACCTTTTTGCATCCCTGCTTACAACAGGGTTTACCTTATGGTTGCTGTCGTTATTTGTAGGCAATCCCCTTTTATCTGAAGCCTTGCACGTACCACAACCGTCATTTCATATTGGATTGGTTGCCTTTGGAGTTTTATATACACCTGTTTCAGAAATTACAGGCTTGTTGATGAATTACCTTTCCCGCAGATTCGAATACCAGGCAGATCATTATGCAAAAACCACCTATGCGGCACCGCCTTTGATTTCTGGTCTTAAAAAACTTACAAAAAACAGCCTTAGCAATCTTACCCCACATCCGGCATACGTAAAAGCGCATTACTCCCACCCTACTTTACTACAGCGTTTTAATAAGTTGCAAAGTTGGTAAGCTAAAAAACCCATTTACAATTTTATAAAAATTTTATTACTTCAACCTTTTTGAATATCAAAAGGAAGTTGTAATTTCATCCTAATGATGACCTTTATAGTAATCCTAGTCGTTTCTGGAGCTTTGCTTCTGGGTGCCCTTTGGGGCATCTACGGTTCCCTTTCCAAAAAGACCGAAGGTTTTTTAATTGCCCTTGCAGGAGGTGCCCTTATTGTTTCGGCTGTGTTGGAATTAATAAAACCCGCCACCGATAAAGCCAATCTTGTATGGGCGCTTGTATTTGTTGCCGTGGGTGCATTGGTATTTACAGGCTTAGATTATGTGGTAAAAAAGAAATGGGGTTCCGATAGTGGCGGTGGATTATTGGCTGCGATTACGCTGGACGGTATTCCTGAAAACTTGGCTATGGGTGTAGCCTTAATTGGTACCGGGCCTATGGAAGTAGCCGCTCTTTGTGGTGCTATATTTCTCTCTAACCTCCCCGAAGCTGCCGGTGGTGCTAAAGAAATGACCGAAGACGGAAGCTCCAAGAAAAAGACACTCATGCTTTGGGCTGCCACGGCACTCTTACTGGCGGGGGCAGCATTAGCAGGTAACCTTTTATTGACCAATGTACTCGATGATACACTTTCGTATATACGCTGTTTTGCAGGAGGTGCTGTCGTGGCTTCCCTTGCAACTGAGGTTTTCCCAAAGGCGTTTAAAGAAGACGATTATATGGCAGGTATTGCAACCGCCATAGGACTTATACTTGCATTTTACCTCAACAGCCTAGGGAATTAACTTGACTTTTGGCTCTTGGCTCTTGGCTCTTGGCTCTTACTCCTTCCTTCTTCCTTCTTAATTCTTAATTCTTACTTCTTGATTCTTGCATCTTAATCCTTCCTTCTCAATAAAATTTTTTATATTTGAAACTCTCCCTCAAGATTTTACCTTTATAGACACTTTTTCACCAAAATTTAAAGTGATTAGCAATCACATTTGTTTTGATAAAAATATGTACACAGTTGAAGCATCTTATTAGTAAGAATATTTAAATACCAAAAGTGAAATTATGAATACCAAAATTTTTATTTTATTTATAGTTTTTTCTACTATAATTTCTTGCAATAATGATGATGACAGTAACAATAATGATGATAATAACTGTTTGGAATTAAATATAGATATAGACATTACGAGTCTCGAAAATGAATATGGATGTGTTGATACTAAATATCAAATGGAAATTAATTTATCTGAGGATTATACAATAATTAGAAATCAATCTGATTTTGACAATCTAGTAACTGGAAGTTGCCAACCTACAATTAACTTTTCTAATTATGATTTAATAATTGGAAAAAAAGGTCTTACAAACGGAAATAGTACCATTGATTATGTATTGACGCAACACTGTGAAACTGGAAACCAAACTTTAAAAGTTACATTCAATCAAAACGATACAACTGTAGCTCCAAATTTAACCTACCACGCTCTTATACCTAAACTTGGGGAAGAACAAGAACTAAATGTTGAAATAATAGTTAATTGAAAATAAAGCGTGCTACAACAACCAGTATAATGTATTGCGACTGAAAAAGTTTATTAAAAATGAGTGGCTACAAACCAAATTTTGATAATCTGAAAAATCCGTACCTTAAAACCTGCATTAACCATGTCCAAACCGTTGTGCGTAATTCGAGAAAAATCTGAACTAATATGAAAAAACCGAATTTAATTTTATTGATTTTTATTTTAATTCTCTCTTTTCTTGGATGTAAGGAAAAAAAGGAAGTAGAACCGGAAGAAAAAGAAACAGCCGAATTAACTATTAAGACAGCCGATTATGCAATTGTAAAAACTGAAGACCAGAGCCGAAAAGCACTTGGAAAAAAATCATTATCTCAATATCAGAAATCGGAACTTGAAAAGCTACCAACTAATAAAAAACTTCTTTACAGAATAGTTCTTTCAAAAGATGTTAAAGAAAATCAAGTTAAACCGACTGTAGAAAAAATAATTTCTAAATTGACTACTGACGATTCGGACATCGATGAAATAATTTTATGGCTTTACAGCGATAATGAGATTTCAAATAGCACTTTCGACATAGGATCTGCAATTTGGGCACCAAATGGACAATTAGGGAATATAGATGCAAACATTGCGAAAAACAATAATCGAAATGGCTATAAAATCGACTACCAAATAAAGAAAAATCTTGACCAATATTTAACTCAAAAATCTGAAACAGGAGACAAATTGGGCTTTTCAGAAGAAGAAAGAAAACAAATTTTTAAAGACATTGTTAAAGCCGAAGATAAAGCTAACGAATATGAACAGTCAGAACAAGACAAAGTATTTGACAAATTTGGAACAATAAACGATAATAATAGAGAAAAAGTCAAAGCAGAATACAATAAGATAAGTAACCAAGCTCAAAAACTAATGAATGAATATAAATCAACAGTTTATAAAAAATACAATATTACTGAAGAACAGCTCAAAAAAATTGGTAGAGAAGGACAAGATAAATATTGGCCATTAGAATAAAGAACTACCCACAACAAAGAAGTATATAAAATATGGCTTGCCCTCGCTTACCCTAAAAAAACCAAACTAAAAAGAACTTTATGAAATTAGAAAAAATACTAGATAAGCTTGGTTCAATTGAGAAGAACTCTTTTATAAAAATCATAGACCATATTATTTCAAAAAACCCTACAAATTCAAAGGAAATTGAAAAAATTTTAAGCCTGTCTGACAAAGGGCTTAAGTCGGTTGACAACCAAAATGTATCTAATATCTTCAGTTTAATTTCCACAGAGTTTACAGAACATTTAAAATGTGAATTTCAAGAAACTAATTCACAATTGGATATTCTAATTGACATTATAATTCGTGATGGAAATTGCCTAATGAAACAAGATTGGTTTTCAAGATTATATGAAACCGAAATCAAGAATTTAAAAGGGAAAATAAAAACCCTGACCACAGAATTAAATAATGAAAAATCGGAATTAAGCGAATCTAGAAAACGAGATTACCGAATATATAAAGCTTGTTTATCTACTGCTTATACAAATGATATTTCTAATAATCGTGATGCTAAAATAACTTCTGACGAATTATCTATTATCTTGACGCTATCAAAACAACTTGGGCTTTCTCAAGAAGATATCAAGCTAATAAACTATTCTATTTTACCCATAAAGAAAGCCGATATTCAAGATGTAATTAGCAACTTAAAGAATATTGGAGTTGTCTTTTATTCAAAAAAAGAAAACACAATTTATGTGGCCGACGAAATGGTCAGACTTTTAAGAAAAGTTAGAGAAAAGGAAGTTGCAGAAAAGTTTTACAGACGAACCTTGAAATTATTAAGAGAACCAATTATTAATCAAATCGCCAAAGAACATAATATTGACAGAAAATTAACTGCTTCTCAAAAAATTGAACAAATAATTAAAGAAGGTATTTCATTTACAGATCTACTTACAAATGAAATATACAAACAAGGGTCTAATCTAACCGAAAAGAAAAAAACTTTAAATGAACTTTGTGAAAAAGGATTAAATATTCCTAACCTAAAAGGCAGTACGTTAGAAGACAAAATCAAAAGCTTAATACAACATTTTGAAAATGTTGAAAAAGACGAAAAAGTCGGAATTTCAATAGATGGGTTTAACAAAATGCTTTCGGAATTAAGTCAATCACATCCAAAACTAAATAAGGACTTAAAAGAACAGTTTGAATTACAAGATGAGTATGTATTAAATGCAGATTATTTACTTGACTACAATATAAAACCAAGAGATATTTTAGATTTAATTACAAAAACAGACTTAACTAAGTTCATTAAAGACAATGGAATAAAACAACGCGGAGATGATATTCTAAACATTCTTGACCATTATAAAGATGTTGAAAATTTATATATAGAAAACTATGCAAACGTTGGGTATCGTAATTTAAACTTGCTTAAAGAAAATGGTATTTCAGTTAAAGAAAGCGAGTTAGGTTTAAAATTTGAAGAGCTTACCAAAGTCATATTTAAAGGTTTAGGCTTTAATGTAGACGATAAGTTTAAAAATCAAATAAACACAAAAAAGGATATGATGGATATTCTTTTGAACTTAGGAAATGATGAAATCATTATCGTAGAATGTAAAACTAGTAAAGAAAGGGGTTATAATAAGTTTAGTTCGGTTTCAAGACAATTGAAATCGTATCAGAATTTAGCACTTAAAAATAATTTAAGAATAGTAAAAATACTATTGATTTCACCTGAGTTTAGCGACGATTTTGTTTACGACTGTGAAATGGATACCGAAATGAATTTATCGCTTTTAACAGCTTCTACCCTATCTAAAGTATTTGAGACATTTAAAGCATCTAATTATCAAGAATTTCCACACGTTTTATTTAGAGATATAGTTATAAACGAAGAAAGGATAATAAAAGCATTGAGTAAATAAAGCCAGTTGTAAGTAATTTAAAAATAAAATGGACGGATCATACAGTCAATTTAGAGCTTTACTTCAAAGACGAAAAGAGCGTTCTGAATCAAAAAATAAAGGAAACTTCATCAGAATAAATTATAAATCACAATCCGAGAGAACAAAAAGTGAATTCAATTTTTCGAAAATGACGGAACTTGAATTTTCTGAATTTAAATCTAAACTAAAAGCGGAGAGAAGAAATAAAAATTTGAAAGATTTGCTGATATTAGGAATTGTATTTGGGATCATAATTATAACTCTATGGATTCTAAACTGATTTAAAACTACTTATAACCCACCGCTGGCGCGGGCGTCCCGCCCGTGCCCCCTGTACAACTGATATACAAATAGTAACCCCTCACTGGCGCGGGCGTCCCGCCCGTGTCCCCCGAACTTCTAGTCTCCAAACATTGACGGCACGAGCGAGACGCTCGCGATAGCGTTCTAGAAAATAAAACTTTTAATTTGCAATAATAAAACTTTAAGTCGCTGGCGCGAGCGTCTCGCTCGTGTCCTCGCACTTCTAGTCTCCAAACATTGACGGCACGAGCGAGACGCTCGCGATAGCGTTCTAGAAAATAAAACTTTTAATGTGCAATAACAAGACGGTACTCATCCAAGAAATCCAATTTCATCAATTGGAATAACCGCATCCAGTTCGGCATAATTTCGAGCACTACTGTGTTTCCATTCCCAAGGTTCAGTAACTAAGCCAGCTTTTACAGGGTTGTTATGTATATAATCAAATTTTTCTTTTATAACTGGAGTGCTCCATAACTCTATGGGCTTGTTGTTTTGTTGCCAAAACTGATACTCTTTTACATTACTGTTCTTTTCCCCTGCTCGTTTAAACATCCATAGCAACCATTCGCGTCTACTCTCCTGCGGATGCTCCATAATACTTGCAATCATCTTTTTGGAAGTGAAACCTTTAAAATCCCTTAGCAATGCAGAAGGATTTTCATTATCGTCCCGAAACAAAAGATGTATGTGGCTCGGCATAATACAATAAGCAAATAATGCCATTCCTTTATGGTTTCGACAAAAATCTAAGCTATCGGTAATTACCCTGAAATATGCTTCACGGGTAAAAACATCTATCCAATTAACTACTGCAAACGATACAAAATACGCAGCACTTGAATTATGAAATTTATATTTTCTACTCATTGTGTTTCAGCAAATAATAAAGATAATACAAATTATTTTTCATGGGTAGGTTCTCACTGTTGTTGGGAGCACGAGCGAGACGCTCGCGCCAGCGTTCAAGAAATAAATATTTAAATTTAAAAAAACGAAAGTTTTACGGCGTCTTTTCATCTAGATTAGCTCTATTTCTTTTCAGAAGAGAAATAAAAGACCAGAATTAGGAAAAGAAAATCATCGAAAGTAAAAAATTTAAAAGCGGCGTTTGGTAACCATGTATGGCTTATTGATAGTGAAATAATTAATTAAATTTGGATTTCTACAAAACCAAATTTGGTTATTCTTTAAAATCCGTACCTTAAAACCCGCAACAAACCATATACAAATACATTGATATTTATTAGTTAGGCGTTTGAATTAAAATAAAATAAAGTGAAATATATGAAATACTTACTGCTACTAAGTTTTTTACTGCTTTCTATAAGCTCAACAAAAGCTCAAAACAAACCAGCATACCAACTATTTAGCAATGATGGGGAAATTGCCGACTATGATGAAATGATAAAAGATCTTGCAAAAAGTGATATGGTGTTTTTTGGTGAATATCACAACAATCCTATTTCACATTGGATGCAATTAGAGATGAGTAAAAGCTTTTATGAAGTTAAAGGCAAGAAATTATTTTTTGGAGCTGAAATGTTTGAAGCAGGAAACCAATTAGTGATAAATGAATATTTAAAGGGATTCTACCCTGAAGATAAAATGACTCCTGAAATAACGCAGCTGTGGAGCAATTATAAAACCGATTATAAGCCTCTACTTGATTTCGCAAAAGATAGTAGTTTGCGTTTTATTGCTACCAATATTCCCAGGAGATATGCTTCTATGATTAATAAAACGGGGATTGACGCATTAAAAGAATTAAGTCCGGAAGCACTTGCGCTTATTGGTCCATATCTAGAGAAATATTTTGACCCTACCGTTAAGGCGTATGCAGAAATGGCTGATATGATGGGAGAACATGTTCCCGATAATATGCTCAATATACAAACTGCTCAAGCTTCCAAAGATGCTACAATGGCTCATTTTTCAATTGAGAATTTTAATCAGGGAGATCTCTTATTTTATTTTGAAGGGTCCTACCATTCAAACTATAAGCAAGGAATAATTTGGTGGATTAATAAAATTCAGCCGGGTTTAAACATAAAGTCTATTACTACCGTAATGCAATCTGAATGGGATAAAATGACGGATACGGAAATAGCTACAATTGCAAATTATATAATTGTAGTTCCTGATAATATGACACAAACAAAAGGATAATCTAAATTTAAAATGAAAAAAATAATTATTTACGTAGCATTAATTACTACCGCTCTTTCATTCTCACAAAAAAAAGAAATTAAAACTTTGGAAGAAAAAAATAAACTTTTCACAGCATTTGTTATTCATCTAAAAGAAAATGAAAAATTAAAAAAAGTAAGTCTCTATTTAAATTTTGAATCAGACTATTCTTTAGATTACAAATCAAACTATAATACAGATTATAAAATTGAACGTGTGAAAACTAAAGTCACATCTAAAAAAATATGTAATAATTTAACAGTCAGGTAAAAACACTTGATGCAAAAAGCAATGGTGATTTAGGATTTGAGATTGGAACTTTTGAAATGCGTTTTCTGGGAGCACAAAAATGATACAATTGTAGAAATAGGAAAATTCACTGAAAGATTAAAACGAAATGAGGAAGGAAAATGGATTTCTACCTATGGTATGTGGAGTACTAATGAACCCATGCCAACCGAATAAAATCACAAACGCACAATACCGCATTCAAGAAACGTCTTGCATATTATAAACAAACAGCCTTATGAAGATTAAAAACTTAAAACAAAGACCCGATATTCAGAAAAACACAAAACTTAATAACGCTTATATTCAATTTGAAAAACTTATAAATGAATTGAGAAATAAAGAACTATCTGATGAATTAGTGGAGTTTGTAAATGTGAATATTGAAGAATTAAATTTAATCTCAGGAAAAGAATTAAGAAGTGAAATTAGAAAGAAACAATCTAAAATCATTAGACGAATCGAAAAAGAGCTAAAAATTGTGCCAAAAAATTACTATCGCAATATGTGGTTAGCTATTGGCATGTCTGTGTTTGGCATCCCCTTAGGTGTTGCTTTTGGAGCGAGCTTTGGGAATATGGGCTTTATAGCAATTGGTTTACCAATTGGTATGGTAATAGGCATTGCAGTAGGAACCGTAATGGATAAAAAAGCGTTTGATGAAGGAAGACAACTTGATATGGAATTAAAATAATAACCACAACAACTATTTACAAAACATTAATACAATCAATAAAACAACTAAATAGAAATAAATTGGATTTTACTGATTGTTGCAGGATTATTTGAAGTTGCTTTTGCAACTTGTCTTGGAAAAGCCAAAGAAACAACCGGTATTGAAACTACATATTGGTACATTGGTTTTTTAATATGTTTAGCAATAAGTATGTACCTTCTTGTAAAAGTAACACAAGAACTTCCTATTGGGACTGCTTATGCCGTTTGGACAGGAATAGGAGCTGTAGGAACAGTACTTGTGGGGATTTTACTATTTAAAGAACCCGCTACTTTTTGGCGAATGTTTTTTATAATCTCCTTAATTGCTTCAATTATAGGACTGAAAATAGTATCGAATTGAAACGTGTAAAAACACCTACTGCCAACAAACTATATAAAGGTTAAAAAAAGTCTTTATAAAACCATTATTAAAAAATTAGTAGATTTCCAAAACTGATAATATTTGTGTATCGATAATGAGCCTAACACAGAGTATATTAATCTTTAAATTAAGAAACTTTATTTTTCTAACATCTTCTTAAACTTTCCTTTTTAACATCAAATAAATAAACAAGGTTAAATAAAACTTAAACTTCGTTTTAAAAATGAATGAACGTTCATTTTTTTATATATTTGCATCAGAATTAGAAAGCAAATGAGTAAAGTTTCAAAAAGCCAGATTAAAAGAGAAGCACTTGTTAAGGCTACCATAAGCCTGGTTAACAACAATGGTTTTCACGCTGCGCCTATGTCCAAGATCGCAAAAATGGCAGAGATTTCTCCCGGAACCATCTACCTCTATTTCGAAAATAAACAAGACCTAATAAATCAAGTGTATATAGAAGTCAAGGCTGCCTTTAGCACGTTCGCTTTTAAAGATTACGACGATCATTTTTCAGTAGAAAAAGGTTTTGAAAATATTTGGAAGAATATTGCCGAATTCAAATTAAAAGAAGTTGAAGAAGCCATGTTTCTTTCTCAATGCGACAACACACCTATGATGGATGAATCTAGTAGGATGGAAGGCTTAAAACACCTGCAACCACTCTTATATCTTTGGGAAAGAGGTAAAAAAGAAGGAATCTTAAAACCGGTTTCCCCTTATATGCTATATGCATTCAGCATCTACCCTATTGCCTTTTTGATGAACATGCAACAGCGTGAACTCTATAAATTAACACCAGCACATATAGATGAAGCCTACGAGATGGCTTGGAACAGTATAAAAATTTAATTAAAAAAGAAAAAGAAAGCTATGAATACAACAAAAACGATCAATTTAAAAAATAGACCAAAGGGAAGACCTGAGGTTACAGACTTTGACTTTACCACTACCGAAATTCCTGAATTAAAGGAAGGAGAGCTTTTGTTAAAATCTAAATACGTTTCTGTAGATCCTTATTTAAGAGGAAGAATGAGCGATGCTCCATCCTACATAGAACCTTTTAAGGTAGATAAACCTATTGAATCGGGTATAATTGCTGAAGTTTTAGAATCTAAAGACAGTAACTTCAGTAAAGGAGATTACGTCTCCGGCACCTTAGATTGGAAAGAAACACAGGTTTCAAATGCGAAAGGCCTTATGAAAGTAGATCCTGATAAAGCACCTCTTTCGGCCTATCTCGGAGTTTTGGGGATGACAGGACTTACCGCCTATCTGGGACTTACAGAAATAGGAAAACCTAAAAAAGGAGAGACGCTTTTAGTTTCGGGAGCAGCGGGAGCTGTAGGAAGCGTTGTAGGACAAATTGGTAAGATACTTGGCTTACGAGTAGTAGGTATTGCAGGAACCGATGAAAAAGTAGAAATGCTTAAATCTGAATTCGGTTTTGATGAAGGCATCAATTACAACACCACTAAATATATGAAAGAAGCCATCGCCAAAGCTTGTCCCGATGGTGTAGATGTATATTTTGACAATGTTGGCGGTGAAATTTCTGAAGCGGTACTCTTTAACATCAATAAATTTTCAAGAACCGTTAACTGTGGAGCTATCTCTGTATATAACGATACCGAACTGCCAAAAAGCATTAGCGTTCAACCATTCCTAGTAAAGAAAAGTTCTTCTATGCAAGGCTTCGTGATCTTCGATTTTGTAGATAAACATCCTGCGGGAATCAAACAATTAACAGAATGGTTAAACCAAGATAAGTTAACCTATACGGAAACTATTAGAGAAGGATTTGAAAATATACCACAAGCCTTTTTAGATCTTTTCGACGGAAAAAACAAAGGGAAAATGGTAGTTAAACTTTAAAAATAAAAATTAGATATGAATAATTTTGAATTTAAGAATCCAACCAAAATATTATTTGGGAAAGATCAAATAGAAAATATAAAAAAAGAAATTCCTAAAGATGCAAAAGTACTTATGCTATATGGCGGAGGAAGCATTAAAAAGAATGGTATTTATGAACAGGTAACCACAGCTCTTAAAAACCATGAGGTCATGGAGTTTGGTGGAATTCCCGCCAATCCAGAATACGCTGTCCTAATAAAGGCATTAAAAGTGATTAAAGAGGAAAATATCACTTATTTACTAGCAGTTGGAGGAGGATCAGTGATTGACGGTACTAAATTCCTTTCTTCTGCCGCCTTTTACGAAGGTGATGAACCTTGGGATATACTTGCCAAAAAGATTCCTACTCTTAAAGGAATGCCTTTTGGAACGGTATTAACCTTGCCTGCTACAGGTTCTGAAATGAATTCTGGTGCAGTAATAACCAGAAAAGAGACCAAAGAAAAACTGGGAATGGGAGGCGCAGGATTATTCCCCGTATTTTCGGTACTAGATCCTCAGGTAATACGGTCTATTCCTCATAGACAATTGGCAAATGGGATTACCGATGCCTTTACACATGTGTTGGAGCAATATCTTACCTATCCTGACGGAGCCCTTCTTCAGGATAGATTTTCAGAAAGTATTCTCCAAACACTTATAGAAGTGGCACCTAAAGTATTGGAAGACCCGACAGACTATAAAGCGGCTTCTAATTTTATGTGGAGTTGCACGATGGCCCTAAATGGCTTGATTCAAAAAGGAGTTCCAACAGACTGGGCAGTACATGCAATGGGTCATGAACTTACCGCTCTTTTTGGTATCGACCACGCACGAACTTTAGCAGTGATAGCCCCTAGCCATTATAAGTATAATTTCGAATCGAAAAAAGAAAAATTGGCGCAATATGCCGAGCGTATTTGGAATATTACTGAAGGGTCTACTGAATATAAAGCAAGCATTGCAATTAAAAAAACAGAAGCTTTCTTTAATGAACTTGGAATAGATACCAAATTATCTCGGTATACCGATGATTATAATGGTACTGCAGAAGAGGTCTCAAAAAGATTTAAGGAACGTGGTTGGGAAGGTCTAGGAGAACATCAAAACCTAAAACCGGAAGATGCAGAGAAGATTATAAAAATGGCTTATTAAAATATGAAAAATATCAAATTATTGTTTCTGGTACTTAGCATTATTGGCTTCTCAACTAACGCACAAACAATAAAAACACAAGAAAAAAATAATAACGAAAAAAATAAAAAAACTATGAAAGTATTATTTGTATTAACCTCTCATGACAAATTGGGAGACACAGGAAAGAAAACAGGATTTTGGGTTGAAGAATTCGCAGCTCCTTATTACACTTTATTGGATAAAGGAGCAGATATCACTGTAGCTACACCAAAAGGAGGAAAAGCACCTATTGATCCAAGTAGCGCGAGTCCCGATGCTCAAACCGAAGATACCGAACGTTTCAATAAAGATACAGAAGCTCAAAAAGTGATTGATAATACGGTAAAATTAGAAACGCTTAAAGCTGAAGATTTTGACGCCGTATTTTATCCGGGTGGCCATGGTCCGCTTTGGGATCTTGCCGAAGATAAAAATTCTATAGCATTAATTGAAGCTTTCAATAAGCAGGAAAAACCAATCGCTTTTGTATGTCATGCCCCGGCAGCGCTTAAAAACGTAAAAAATGAAAATGGTGAACCTCTAGTTAAAGGAAAAAAAGTAACCGGTTTCACAAATACTGAAGAAGAAGCGGTGCAGTTAACTGATGTAGTTCCATTTTTAGTAGAAGATATGCTAAAGAAAAACGGTGGAATTTATTCTAAAGCTGCTAACTGGAATGTTCATGTGCTCAAAGATGGTAATTTGATAACCGGACAAAACCCGGCTTCTTCAAATAAAGTTGCCGAGAAGTTATACGAGACGCTTAAATAAACCTAACTCTTTTATTATAAATCCTGTAGCCCTTAGGTTACAGGATTTTTTTATTATAGATGATTTGAATTTTATTCAATAAAAAAATCTTATCCATTAATTTTTTTCAGATAAACATTCAACTTGTTTTGCTACCTTCGATAAAAATAATGGCCCCTTTTGATCGTGGGATTATTTAATCAGAAATGATAAAAACGAAAAATAAATATGTTCTCTTTAAAAGGAATTAAGAACAGGTTTTTAATACTGCTATTTACATTATTACTTATAATATTAATAGGCAGTATGGATTTTAAAACCGGAGTAGAGTTATCTTTTTCATTATTTTACATTATTCCCATCGCTTTTTATTCCTTATATCAGGGTACAAACAGAAACGAGATATTAATTATTTGTTTTACTGCGGCGGCTTCCTGGTTTATTTCAGAGTATTTCAATAAAGAATATTCGTCGGTTTTCTATCCAATATGGAATACTTTTGTACGCCTTGTTATTTTTATTACAATTGGGTTGACCTTACTTTATTTAAAGATAAAGGATAAAAAACTTTATAAAGCCAATGAAGATCTACAGCTATTAAATGATGAAAAGAATACAATGATTGGTATTGCGGCTCATGATCTTAAAAACCCAATCGGGGCAATATATTCGCTATCTAACCTATTAAATGAAGGAGATAAAAAGCAAATAATACCTTCTGAAATTTCTGAAGGCCTACAGATTATTGAAACACTTAGCTCGAACACACTTGAAGTATTGAATAATTTATTGAATGTTTCCGCTATTGAATCTGGAAAAGTAGAACTTGAAATAAATACAAACGATTATATCGCTTTTGTTAGACAGCAAATTATCTTCAATCAAATACTGGCAAATAATAAATTGATTAATATTAAATTAGAAACCGAAATAACAACTATAAAAATTAATTTTGACAAAAGATATTTAAGCGAAGTGATCGACAATTTGCTTTCAAATGCTATTAAGTATTCCTTTCAGAAAACTGAAAATATTGTAAAAATATCAAAAACTGAAAATAATGAATTGTTAACTGAAGTTATAGACGAAGGAAAAGGTATCCCTTTAAAAGAGCAGGAACAACTATTTAATTACTTTCAAAAAACAAGCACCGTGCCTACCAAAGGTGAACAAAGTACAGGCTTGGGACTCGCAATTGCAAAAAAAATAGTGAAGCTTCACAATGGGACAATTGGGGTTAAAAGTATTGCTAACAAAGGCTCAAATTTTTATTTTACGTTACCACTATAAAAAAGGAGCATTTAAAAAATGCTCCTTTCCAACTGGCCTAAACCAACCATCAACAAAAGACCTATTGATAGCTTTTTACCAAACGAATAAATTCAGATCGGTAGCCTTCCTTATCATTTCCTTTGCCGGCTTCCGCCAAAGCGATCACATCAGAAGATTTGTTGGTATCAATAAATTCCGAATGACGTAATTGTAATCCGAATAAGGCAACAGCAGCGGCAAATTTAAAATCAGGGGATGTGTTTTTAAATTGTGCATTGTTGTCTTTCAATGTTTTTACAATTAACTTACTTGTATCTCCATCTGGTTCTTTATACCGAAACTTGACGGTTACAATCTCATCAGAGTTTCCTTTTGGAGATGTAAGTGTGTATTTTAATTTATCTACTTCTTTTAGATATTTACTTTTTACACCTGTTGGGATAATTTCATACAAAGCTGTAACGGTGTGGCCGCTTCCCAGTTCGCCAGCATCTTTGGTATCATCTATAAAATCTTCATCGTTCAACAGTCTATTCTCATAACCAATCAACCGATATGCTTGTACTTTATTAGGATTAAATTCCACCTGTATCTTTACATCTTTTGCAATGGTATAAATAGTTCCGAAGAATTCACTCCCAAGTACTTTTTGCGCTTCCTGCATAGTATCAATATAGGCGTGGTTCCCATTACCTTTATCGGCTAAGGTTTCCATTTTAGAATCTTTATAATTTCCCATACCAAAACCTAAACACGTAAGGAAAACACCACTTTTACGATGTTCTTCAATAAGATCTTCCATAGAACGATCGCTAGAAGCCCCCACGTTAAAATCACCATCGGTAGCAAGTATCACCCTATTGTTTCCGCCTTTTATAAAATTCTCTTCTGCAATTTTATACGCGAGATTTATTCCTGCACCTCCTGCAGTAGAACCTCCAGCTCCAAGATTGTTTATAGCATCCATTATTGTTTTCTTTTCATTCCCGGAAGTTGGTGGAAGTACTAAACCTGCTGCTCCTGCATAAACTACAATAGATACTTTATCAACTTCCCGTAATTGGTTTACCAAAACTTCCAATGCAGATTTCAATAAGGGTAATTTATTAATATCACTCATAGAACCAGAAACATCCAATAAAAAAACCAGATTGGAAGCCGGCACATTATCTAAAGGGATTGTCTTTCCTTTTAATCCAATACGCACGAGTTTAGTGTCTTGATTCCATGGAGAAGAAGCCATTTCAGTAGTAATTGAAAAAGGGTCATCGCCTTTTGGTTGTGGATATTCATAACCAAAGTAATTGATCATCTCCTCTACTTTTACCGCATCTAATGGTACTTTTTGTCCATTGTTGATCATTCGTCTTATGTTGCTATATCCTGCTTTATCTACATCGATGGAAAAAGTTGAAAGTGGTGCGGTTGCAACATTTTCAAAAATATTTTCTTCAATTTTATCGTATGATTCATTATCTGTATCAGCCCCATTTTTGGTTGAAACAATAAACACCCCATTTACACCGTCAGATCCATAAAGAGCCGCTACATTTGCACCTTTAATTACGTTTACAGATTTAATTAAATTAGGATTCATCTTTGAAAGAGTTTCAGAGGAAGAAATAACGCCATCTATAACAATCAATGCTTTTTTGTTTCCGGTAAGCGAGCGGTTACCACGTAAAACTATACGTGTATTTTGATTAACTCCTGTATTTGGAGGAGTGACCAACAATCCTGAAGCTTTGCCTGATAATGACTGAACTACATTAGAGTTGTTCGTGTGATTTACACTTTCAGATCTAACAACTTGTTTTGAAGTAGTGATTTGGTCTGATTTTCTTTTTAAACCTATGCCTGTAACTACAACCTCATCCAAATGCGCGGAATCTTCCTTCATTTGGATATTTAAGGTTTTTGTTTTTGCAGTGATTTTCTTTTCTTCCTTCATATATCCTAAATATGAAAAGACCAATTTTTGTCCTGCTTCAGCAAAAATGGAATAATGTCCGTCAAAATCTGATTGAGTTCCCGCAGTAGTTCCTTTAACAAGAATGATTACACCGGGTAAAGGCAATCCGGAAGCATCTGTAACCGTTCCTGAAATTTCATGGGCTTGTGCATTTCCCAGAAAAAGGGAAAAAGTAATAAGTAATAAAGTGATAAAGGTTTTCATAATGTTGTGGTTTTAAAGATTATTTCATAAAACTACAGGGAGTTAACTCTCAATAAAACCTCTATTGAGGGAACGGCTCTTTTGAGTGAGGGAACTTTTTAATAGTGTTAAAAACAGAGGAAATACAAAATTATTTATATAGTTTTGTGCCGCTATTTAAAAGAATACCTATCTTTTATAAATGAAGTTTTTTTTACTTTCTCCATTTGCTCTTATTACCTTGTGCGGTGCGTATGCACAAAATATACAAGTAGATGCTTCTACCTATTCTCCCCAACAACTTATAGAAGATGTTTTAATAAACAGCGACTGTATCGATAACATACAAGTTACTAATGTGGTTGGAGGAAATTTCTCCAACGATAAAAGCTATGGTTATTTTACCCGAAACGGAAGCAACTTCCCTTTTGAAAAGGGTATTGTAATGTCTACCGGGAAATTAAGTAACGTCCCCGGTCCTAATAATAATCTTAGTGATGATGATGCAAGTGGATGGGTAGGCGACCCTGATCTTGAAAATGCAATCGGAATTCCCACAACTACCAATGCGACCATTATAGAATTTGATTTTTTACCCAATGCCGATAATATTCGTTTCCGTTATTTGTTTGCTTCGGAAGAATACCAAGAAGGTTCTCAAAATACATGTATCTATTCAGATGCATTTGCTTTCTTGATAAAACCCGTTGGTGGTACTTATACAAACTTAGCTGTTGTACCAGAGACCAATACTCCAGTTTTGGTCACTACCGTTCACTCCGGCATTCCAGGTTCTTGTAGCCCAATAAATGAAGAGTATTTTGGAGGTTGGAATGGTACCGATGTACCTATTAACTTCAACGGACAAACCAAAATACTGGTGGCTGAAACTCCTGTAACACCTAACCAAACCTATCATATAAAATTAGTAATTGGCGACGAGCAGAACTATCGGTATGACTCGGCTGTATTTTTAGAAGCCGAAAGCTTTAGTGTGGGTGCCGATTTAGGCACCGACAGAAGTTTTATAAATAACAATCCGCTTTGTGACGAAGAAAGGTATTTATTGGATGCAACCCCAAATGGAAGTTCTCCAATGGGATATACATGGTTTAAAAATGGGATTTTACTTCCAAGTGAAACCAATGCACAACTTGATGTAACTTCTGCTGGAACTTATAAAGTAGAATTAGATTTCGGCCCGGGATGTACAGCTATAGACGAAATTTTAATTGAATATTCAGCCCCTATCGTTTTGCAAGATACTGATCTTATTGAATGTGAAGCTACCAATACCGGCATTGCCACTTTTAATCTCAATGAAGCTATTCCCATCGTTATAAACGGAGATACGTCTTTGCGGTCGGCAGGTTTTTTCAACACTCGTTTAGATGCTGAAAATAATACGAGACCTATTCCTAATCAGGATAGTTATACCAATACCAGACGAAATGAAGTTATTTTTGACCGCGTGGTTTCACCTTATAATTGTGAAGCAATTGCAGAGGTTACCCTAAAAACAGCACATAACATTTTACAAACGTATGACCTTGCAAGCTGTTCCTTTTTAAATGATGAAGAGTATGCAAGTTTTGACCTTTCGAAAATTACAACACAGGTTAATACAGATTTTGGCGGAAATCTACAAGTTACCTATTATGCAAGCACAGAGGATTTAAGCAGCCATAACAACCCTTTACCGGTGTCTTACACAAATACACAACCCGTTTCACAACTTATTTATGGGAGCGTTTCAGGAACTATGGGCTGTATAGGTATTGTAAAAGTTAACTTATTCGTTATTCCCTCACCACAGTTTAAAGTAGCTGAATTAATAGCGTATTGCGCCAATATAGCTCCCGAAACCATTACAATCGATTCTAATGTAAAAGGAAGTGATTATAATTATACTTTTCTATGGTCTACTGGAGAAACCACGCCAACCATTGATATAAGTTCCGCCGGAAATTATAGTATAGATGTTACCCAAACTACAACCATTAACGGGAATCAATATTCCTGTACCTCTACAAATGTAATTACAGTGGTTGCTTCTGAAATTGCTGAAATCAGTTATGAAGTAAGCGGTAATTACGGAAACCAAACACTAACAGTTACTGCTACTGGCGCTGGAAGCTATTTATACGCCCTGGATGACGAAAACGGCAGGTATCAAGAAAGTAATGTGTTCAGAGATATTCCCGGCGGTATACACACTGTATTCGTTACAGATATTTTGGGTTGTGGAACGGTAAGCCTAAAAGTTTATGTCTTAGATTTTCCTCGGTTTTTCACTCCAAATAATGATGATTATCATGATTTTTGGCAGATAAAAGGATTGAATTTTCAGGAGCTTCAACTTGAAAGGGTTGTTATTTTTGACCGCTTCGGAAAGATATTATATGTTATAAATTTAAACAGTTCCGGTTGGGATGGAACGTATAATGGAAAATTAATGCCTTCTTCAGATTATTGGTTTAATGCCCTCTTTACTGATGGTGGAATTTACCGTGGACATTTCACATTAAAGAGATAATTTACAACTGTTGAATTTCTTTCTTTACTGCAGTAAATTCTTTTAGTATATCTTCAACAATTGTGGCTGCCGGTTTAATATCATGTATAAGACCTGCTATTTGTCCGATTTCCAGTTCCCCTTCTTCAAGGTCACCTTCAAACATTCCCTTTTTTGCACGCGCTCTTCCCAAAAGTTCTGTAAGAGCTTCTTTAGAAGGATTTATAGTATAAAGATTCATTACATCTTCAAAGAATTTATTCTTCAACATGCGTACAGGCGCCAATTCTTTTAAAGTAAGATGCGTATCTCCTTCTTTTGCTTCAACCACACGCTTTTTAAACGCAATATGAGAGCTCGATTCTTCACTGGCAACAAAACGGCTTCCTATTTGTACGGCATCGGCACCTAAGATCATTGCTGCCAACATTCCCCGCCCTGATGCAATTCCACCGGCTGCAATCAAAGGAATATCTATTTGCTCTTTCACCATAGGAATTAAGGTAAACGTTGTTGTTTCTTCACGACCATTATGGCCTCCGGCTTCAAAACCTTCTGCTACAACAGCGTCCACACCTGCTTCTTGCGCTTTTAATGCAAATTTAATACTGCTTACCACGTGCACAACTTTAATTCCCTTCTCTTTTAAAAAAGAAGTATATGTTTTTGGATTTCCGGCGGAAGTAAAGACAATTTCCACACCTTCTTCAACAATAATATCCATGAGTTTATCAATATCAGGATAAAGCATGGGCACATTGACGCCAAAAGGTTTTGTAGTCGCTTTTTTACATTTTATAATATGTTCCCTAAGCACTTCAGGATACATAGAACCAGCGCCTATAATTCCTAATCCACCCGAATTACTAACAGCACTTGCAAGTCGCCAACCACTGTTCCATATCATTCCTGCTTGAATAATGGGGTGTTCTATATTGAAAAGTTTGGTTATTCGGTTTTGCACTACTGCTTTATCAATTTAAATGAAGACTTATTATCATCTGTAATTACGGTTGCAATATAAATTCCTGAAGGATACAAAGAAAGGTCAACTTTATTTTCCATCGCAGTAATTTGAGTATCCAATACTTTTTTTCCCAGCACATTATATAAAACAAATTGGGCTTTTTCAATATTCTTCGGAAAGGATATATTCACATTCTTAGTTACTGGATTTGGATATACGGCAAAGCGTTGTTGAAGTGCTTCTTCCTGAACTTTTAAAAGTAGTGCTTCATTTAGTGCTTCTTCAAAATCAGGGATTCCATATCCCATTTGATCTGTTGGATTTTCAAATAAAGTTGAAGATTGACGAACCACATCCATGATCTCGCCATTCGTCAAAGAAGGTACTGCTTGCCATAAAGAAGTTACAGCTCCCGCCATAATAGGAGAACTAAAAGATGTTCCATTACTAGTAATTACGGTTCCATCTATATAAACAACGGCTGCATCTCTCCCCTTGGCCATAACATCGGGTTTTACCCTTCCGTCAAAAGTAGGTCCAATAGAACTGAAAGAAGCATATTCACCCGCTCCATTTACAGCTCCAACCGTTAAAACACCGGGAGCATCTGCAGGAGTGGCAACAAACATAAAACTATTACCGTCATTTCCTGCGGAAGTAACTAAAAGCAATCCTTTTTCGAAAGCAATATTAGCTCCTCTGGCTGCAATGGTAGTCATTCCGTCGAGGTCTTCGTATAAATGATCATAATTTGGATTGTCGAAATCCTGATATCCTAAAGAAGTATTTACAACATCTACCCCCAAACTATCGGCTCTTTCAAGAGCTTCAACCCACCAAGCTTCTTCAACCGGATTTTCATTGGGACCATCTTCGGTTCTAAATAAATAAAAAGAAGCATTAGGTGCAGTTCCCACAAATTGATCTTGTAAAAAACCTCCAATATCACTAAAGGTTTGTGCTCCATGCGTACCGGTTCCGGTAGCATCAGTTTGTCTTAAAACAAAATCATACGTTCCTAAAAGCCTATTTTCATCAATAATATGAGAAAAAGCAGGATTGTTCATTACGTTTGGAAAGCCACTATCCATAACAGCGACTATCATTCCTTCACCTGTAAAATCATTTTCATGTAAATAATCTACATTAAGCATTTCTACTTGATTGGCTGCTTCTCCGTAGTTATAAATTATTCGGCTTGAAGTTTCTTGGGCAAATTTATTCTTTGGAAAAAAATCCTCTGAAGGTCTGTTTAAATTGCTATCTGCAAATTCAACTTCAGTAACAAAAGGTAAATTAAGCAAATCTTCAATTTCACTTTGTGAACCTCTTACATAAACAGAATTCATCCATTTTGATTTGGCATATACCGTAATACCATTGGTATTTATTTGTGCAATATAATTTTCATTTACAGGAACATCACGTGCATCAATAGCAGTATTATGCAACTGCTTTCTATCAATTGCTTCTTGTGTGAGTATGCTAATTGGATTTGCAATAGACTCGGCTACGTTTTCCTTATCGGCCAAAAAAACCAAAGCATCTTGGGTTTGAGAAAAACCTAATTGCACACATAATATAATAAGTAATACTGTTTTTTTCATTTACATTTTTTTTAAGAAATCACCCCACTGCCTATAAGTTCCTCTCCATTATACCAAGCGACAAATTGACCTTCACAAATTGCAGATTGGGGTTGCTCAAAGATAACATAAAGTCCTGAATGTGTTTGATAGAGTTTTGCTTTTTCTAAAGGTTGACGATATCTAATTCGTGCCATCACTTCCATGGTCTCATCTTCCTTTAATTTCATATCCTGTCGTACCCAATGCGTTTCTTCCTTTTTTACAAAAAGCCCTCGCCTATAAAGTCCGGGATGATCTTTTCCTTGGCCAGTATAGATTATATTCTCTTGCACATCGGTATCAATTACAAATAAAGGCTCCTTTGTTCCGCCCACGGCAAGTCCTTTACGTTGTCCTTTTGTAAAATAATGTGCTCCTTGATGTGTACCAACTTCTTTTCCGTCGGATTTTTTATAAATATTTTTTTCTGAAAGGTATTCTAGAAGTTCTTCTTCTGAAGGATTTTTAGGCTCTTCTTTTCTGTATCCATCATAATCTGCAGGGACTTCAACAATACATCCTTCTTTAGCTGCTAATTGTTGTTGAAGAAATTCCGGAAGCCTTACTTTTCCTATAAAACACAAGCCTTGAGAATCTCTTTTTTCAGCAGTTATTAATCCCTGTTCCCTTGCAATTTTCCGAACTTCTGGTTTTATTAATTCTCCTATAGGAAATAGTGTTTTTTCAAGTTGTTCTTGAGATAGTTGGCATAAAAAATAAGATTGATCTTTATTTGGATCTTTTCCTGCAAGTAGTTGAAATACTTCTTTTCCGTCTTTTTCAATACTCCCTTTTCGGCAATAATGTCCTGTTGCTACATAATCGGCACCTAAACTAAGGGCGATTTTCATAAACACATCGAATTTAATTTCGCGATTACAAAGTACATCAGGATTTGGGGTACGTCCCATTTTATATTCATTGAACATATAGTTTACGATACGTTCTTTGTATTGTTCGCTTAGGTCAACCGTTTGAAAAGGAATATTTAATTTTTCGGCAACCATCATCGCATCATTACTGTCATCAAGCCAAGGACATTCATCAGAAATTGTTACAGTATCGTCATGCCAATTCTTCATAAACAAGCCAATAACATCGTAGCCTTGCTCTTTTAAAAGATAGGCTGCCACACTGGAATCTACGCCTCCACTAAGGCCAACAACGACACGTTTCTTTTTCATAATATAGTAATAGACAAAGATATAAAATAAAAAAGCAGCTAAAAGCTGCTTTAAAAAGTTAGTTTTTTAAAGGCTTGGGATAGATCTCTTCTTTTTCAAGGATTCCATTTTTATAATATTTCCAAACGCCGTCTTTTTTTCCTTTTTTATATTGCCCTTCAATAAGCAACTTTCCTTTTGCATCATAATAAAATGCCGGGCCTTCCAAAACATCGTTTTTATACAAAAGCTTTTTTAATAGAACACCATCCGGAGAATAATAATTATTTTCTCCTTCAGCCAAACCTTTTATATAATTTATCTCTTCGGTGATCTTCCCATTGGGATAATAGACCGTTTTTTTTCCTTCCAGTTTTCCGTCTTCATAAAACTCGCGGGTCATTACTTCTTTAGACTTCTTATGAAAAAAGAGCCACTCACCTACTAGCATTTCACCTTTCATCTTGCCTTCACTTACCAATTTCCCTTTTATAGTGAAGTACTGAACTTTCGCCAGATTGTTATCAGGGTCAAATTCTTTAACAATTGTCGGTTTATTACCACACTCCTGACAATAATATTTAAAAGTGCCCACTTCTTTACCATGATCAAATTGACCTTCATATCGAATTTGAGTGGTTCCGGGATAGGTTTTTTTCCAAACGCCATCACGTTCTCCATTGGCATCCATCTGATTGATATCAGTTTGTGCCATAGTGATAAAGCTTAAAAGGAAAAAAAACCAATTGATGGATCTACAAAAAAACATTTTCTTTTTCACAAGAATATCTAATAAAAAACTAACATTTAAACATAACTAAAGAAGAAAAACATAAAATGAGAACTAAAAATCTAAATCTGCTTTTATTTTATAGAGTATACCTATTTATTCTACTACATAAAGTATATCGCAATTTTTAATATTATACTTTGCAATATTTAAACTATCTTCTAAAATAAAAACTTTTTCTGCTTTTGAGAAATTATCAGATTTTTTAAAATCCATATAGCTATATATACTGTCTTTATATAATACTTTAATCTTATCTTCTGAATTTTGGTTGTATATAGCTCTAAATGCCATTCTTTTACTCACTTTTTCAGATTTTATCGAAGCGTCATCTTTATTAAAAAAGACAACATCATTTCGATATTTTGATTTACAAGAATAAAAAAAACCCAATGCTAATAAAATTAATATTATACTTCTTTTCATAATCATAAATTTAAAGCATAACCCTCATTGTAGCCAGGACATACATCATCGAAACCGACACAACTCATCCCACAACCATTAAAATTAGTCACACAATTTGTACCTACTGTAAAAGTCCCATAGACAAAACATTCCCCATCAAAAAAATACCCTCTTGTCTGACTAAAAGTACATTGAGGATCAGGAACTTTATTAGCTGAATTGCTCGCTGGATTTTCAATGTTTTCCCTTAGTACATATCCATAAGCTAAAATATCGTTAGAATTGTCAACTACATCAACTTCGAGTAATTCATCTGAAATTAATTTAGGTTCCCCATCAACATAGATAACAGTAGCATTTATAATAATTTCATTATTCTGTAATTCACTATTTTTACTATAATTATTTTCAAGTTCATATTTTAAATTAATTTCTTGAGATGTTTCAGTTTTTTCTTTACTACAGGAAAAAAACATAATTGATGTTAAAATAATTAAGTTGGTAAATTTTCTAATCTCTTTATAGTTTAATAAATTTATATAATAAGCCCAATACATCAAAATTTAATTGAATATTTAACGCTTTCCACTTTTCTTTTGTTGTTCAGCCTGCTCCATCATTTCAGACATTTTTTTCTGAAAACGGTTTTGTTTTTTAGGCTGTTTCTTTTTCACCTGTATTTTGGCGTGTATTTTTTCTTCATCTATAATAAAGTTCTTGATCACCAGCATAATTCCAATGGTAATAAGGTTTGAAATAAAGTAATACAATGACAGTCCACTTGCGTAGTTGTTGAAAAATATCAACATAAACAAGGGCGACAAATACATTAAAAATTTCATGTTTGGCATTCCCGGCTGTTGCTGGGCTTGCATATTTTGTCCCATAGTCATCATCATATAAACGAAGATAGCAATGGAAGCAAGAATAGGAAACAAACTCACGTGATCGCCATAAAAAGGTATGTGAAAAGGTAATTCGGCAATGGTGTCATAACTCGAAAGGTCATCTGCCCAAAGGAAGCTTTTCTGCCTCAAATCGAATGCGGTAGGAAAAAATGTAAACAAAGCATAGAATACCGGAATTTGCAATAAGGCGGGCAAACAACCTTTTAAAGGGCTGGCACCTGCAGAGTTTTGCAACTTCATAGTTTCCTGCTGAATTTTCATTTTATTGTCCTTGTACTTTTCTTTTAACTCATCCAATTCAGGTTTTAACACCTTCATTTTTGCTTGCGAAAGATATTGCTTGTACTGTACAGGAGAAAGTATCAGCTTTATTAAAATGGTAAGAACAATAATTGCAATTCCGGCAGGTAAAAAGTCACTTAAAAGTCCGAAAAGTGGAATGACTATATATTTATTGATCATTCCAAAAATTCCCCATCCCAATGGCATGGCATTATCAAGATTACGGTCGTATTTTTTTAGAATTTGATAATCTGTAGGCCCGTAATACATATTCATATCATAAGCTAATCCTCCAGCTTTAGGCTCTAACAACATTTTTGCTTCATATTGTTTGGTAAACACAGTGTCAATTTCTTCATCGTTTACCAAGTCTTCTGAATAAAATGCAACTTCTTTAAAAGGGGTTTCTGTAAGCAACATGGAACTAAAGAAATGCTGGCGAAAGTTCATCCACGTAACATCTTTTTCCACTTCATCATCTTCTCCTGAAGGAGAAAGTTTTGAGTGTTTTTCGTCTTCATATTCGTATGCTAAACGCGAATATCGGTTTTCATAAGTAATACTTTTTGCGTGGCGATATCCTTTAAGTTTCCAATCAAGGTAAATAGGTTGTGACGTGTCAATAACACCGTCTAGGCCTTCAGATTTAATACTGAAATCCAACATATATTGCCCCGGAAAAAGTTCGTATCTATATTCTATATATTTATTATCTGAAGTTTTTAAGCGCATCGTTAAGACGTTGCTTTCAGCATTTTCAGTTAGGGATGGCTCAAAATAAAGATCTTGTGAATTCAGTAAACGGTTTTCTGAAGAGAACTGAAGATTTAAAGAGGCATTGTTATTTTTTATTAAATAAACCGGAACAGAATTGTAGGTATCAAAAATTTTTAAACGGGCTTCTTTTATATACCCCCCTTTATTGCTAATGGTAAGCTCAAGGACATCATTTTCAACTACAGTTGTATTCTCTGTGGCTGAAGGTAAGGTGCCAGAATAGGCAAAAGAACCATAGCGGTTCTTTAGATTCTCAAGAGCCAGTGAATCTCCCTGAGGGACAGCAGCACTTTCTTGAGTTGCTTCAGTTAGCGTAATATCTTGGTTGTTTTCTTTTTCAGCGACTGCTTTTTCTTGGGCAGCAGCTTCAGTTTTTACTTTTTCTGCTTGAATTTCTTCTTCGGAAGGTTTGTTTAGATACAACATCCAAACTAGAATTCCACCAATTAATACAAACCCGATGAGGGAGTTAACATCAAATTTATTTTTTTCCATAAGTACAACCTGAATCTTTTCAGGAGTTTTAATTTATTCTGAATTATTTTCAGAAACTATTTTTATTCAGTTTTTGTAGCATTCAATAATCCCGCCTGTTTTGGAAATACGCCAAATTGTCGGTTTAATTTTTTTTGGAATGCTCGTGTGCTGCTTTTACAAAAGCAATAAATAAAGGATGAGGGCTGGCAACCGTACTTTTATATTCAGGGTGGTATTGCACTCCAATAAACCATGGATGCGATGGAATTTCAATGATTTCCACCAAACCCGTTTCAGGATTAATACCAGTTGCACGCATGCCTGCAGCCTCTAGTTGTTCTTTATATTTATTGTTATATTCAAAACGGTGTCTATGACGCTCGTCAATACTTTCAGTATTATAAATTTTCTTTATTAGGCTACCTTCTTTTAAATCACATTTCCATGAGCCCAAACGCATAGTACCTCCTTTATTGGTTATACTTTTTTGGTCTTCCATTAAACTAATGACAGGATTACCTGTATGTGGGTTCATTTCAGTGGAGTTCGCATCTTTTAATCCCAAAATATTTCTTGCGTATTCAATAACTGCCATTTGCATACCTAAGCAAATTCCTAAAAAAGGAATATTATTTTCACGCGCATATCTCACGGCTTCAACTTTTCCTTCTATACCTCGCTCTCCAAAACCCGGAGCAACCAAAATACCATCAATATTTGCAAGTTTTGAACTCATAGTTTTTCCGTCAATATGTTCAGAATGAACGGAAATCACTTCAACTTTCACTTCATTTTCAGCGCCAGCATGGATAAAGGATTCCAAAATGGATTTATAAGAATCTTGTAATTCCACATATTTTCCAATAAGCGCTATACGAACACTGCCTTTTGGGTTTTTATGCCGTTGAAGAAATTCATTCCACCTTTTCAGGTCAGGTTCGGTATTATCAGTAAGTTTTAATTTCTGAAGAGTTACGGTATCCAATCCTTCTTCCAACATCATATTTGGAACATCGTAAATTGTAGAAGCGTCAATAGATTGTATTACTGCCTCTTGTTTTACGTTACAGAATAAAGCCAATTTCTTCCTAAGGTCTTGAGAGAGTTCATGCTCGGTTCTGCAAACTAGAATGTCTGCTCGAATTCCACTTTCCATCAAGGTTTTAACCGAGTGTTGTGTAGGTTTTGTCTTTAATTCGCCTGCAGCAGATAAATACGGCACTAAGGTTAAATGAATTACCAAAGCATTGTCATCGCCCAATTCCCATTTTAATTGCCGAACGGCCTCAATGTATGGTAAAGATTCTATATCACCCACAGTTCCACCAATCTCAGTGATTACAATATCGTATTCTCTGGTATTTCCTAAAAGTTGAATTCGTTCCTTAATTTCATTGGTAATATGCGGAACAACCTGAACGGTTTTTCCGAGAAATTCACCACGACGTTCTTTTTCAATTACACTTTGGTAGATTCTTCCGGTAGTTACATTATTTGCTTGTGATGTTTTTACATTTAAAAAACGCTCGTAATGGCCGAGATCTAAATCGGTTTCAGCACCGTCATCAGTAACATAACATTCGCCGTGTTCATACGGATTTAATGTTCCGGGATCTACATTAATATAAGGATCGAGTTTTTGAATGGTAACTTTGTATCCTCTTGCTTGGAGTAATTTTGCAAGAGAGGCTGCAATAATTCCTTTTCCTAAAGAAGAAGATACCCCGCCCGTAACGAAGATGTACTTTGTAGTGCTCATATTATTCCAATGCTATTGTGACTATACGGGATGCAAAGGTAAGGTTTTCTTGGGGAAGGCAATACATAATTAATGCAAATTACTGGTAGTAGGAATTTCAACCCTTAACCGCTCACCAAGTAAAGTAATTAAAGTAATTAAAATTATTTAATATATTTATAGTAACAATAAAACGTAATGTTCGTCCTCATAAAAACCACCAACGATGAAATATTTTACAAACATTTTTGTAATAGTTCTATTTACTGTCTTACCCTTACAAAAAAGCATTTCCCAACAAATTACCGGAAAAGTCATCGACTCGAAAACAAAGGAAGCCTTACCCTTTGTAACCATACAATTTGGTGAAAACAAGGGTGTTATTTCAAATATGGAAGGATTTTTTACCTTTTTTTCTGGAAATATAAATCCTTCCCAAGATGTAACTTTTTCCAATATGGGATATAACAATAAGGTATTAACGCTGAAAGAACTGGAAAAAATCAAAGAAGTTTCCCTTGAAACAGCAGTAGATCAGCTAGAGACGGTTTACTTAACAAATAAATTTCCGGATGCGGAGAGCATAATGAAAATGGTAAACGAAAATTTAGAGAAAAACTACAATAGTTTAAATGTAAAGTATAAGTTTTTTTCAAGAAAAACGGGTTTCCTTAAAACAAGTAATACAAATTTTGAAATTACCAAGTCTAAAGGTTTTAGTAAATCAAAAATTCAAGAGTCCAATCAGCAACTTGACGAATTATTTAGAAAAGCGAAGAATACTCTCCCAAAACAACAATTTATAGATGTACTTGCCGAAGTGTATGTAAAAGACCCTAATAATGTAAAACTAAATATTGTAAAAGCAACACAACTTATAGATGAAAAGAATACCATCTCTTTTGAAAAACTTAGCGAACAGGCAACCAATATTATATTAAAACATTTAAATAAAGATAAAATCTATACCCTTAAAACCGGATTATTTACATTAGATGATTCACTTTCACTTGTAAATGAGAAAAAGACTACTATAGAAGATAAAACAAAAGTGGATATTGACAATTTAAAATCTTCAACAAAAGAAATCTTAAACGATTATATGTTTGAAGAAAATTCAATGTTAGATTTTGTTTTAAACACTTCAATATATGAATACCACCTTGAAAATGTTACTAATCTACAAGGAAAGTTAGTGTATATAATTAATTTTCAACCCAAAAAACACAGAGCAAAATACGAAGGAAAACTCTATATTTCTGAAGAAGATTATGGTATATTACAAATAGATTACAACTATGCTAAAGGAAAAACCGGAGAAAAATTAAATTTAAAATTACTCTTTGGATTGAAGTTTTCAGAAAATTATAAAAAAGGCACCATAATCTATAAAAAACAAAATAACAGCTATTATCTATATTATATAAATCAAGAAATTGGACGCTATATTTATATGCACAGACCCTTAAAATTAATAGAAAATAGTAATAGATCTAAAAAAGTTGCTTTCGATCTTATGCTGGAAGGAGACTTTTTTGAAAAATTTGAACTCTTAGACCTTTCCTCTTCTCCATTAGATAACGCAAGTTTTAATCAGGTAAAGGAAGCTGAAACTTCACAATATGAAATCCTCAAAAAATACGATCCTAGTTTGTGGAAAAATTTAAATATCATTGAACCTTTAGAGGAAATGAAACAGTTTCGGGTAATAGAATAAATAGAACGTTATTATTGGACGTAAATTAAAATATTTAGAGTCATAGGCACAACTTTTGTTGTATAGTATCATCCTAAATAGTACTTTTAGTTTATGACAGAAGCCGTTTTAGAAGCCGAGAAGAAAGAACTGGCAAAACAATACAAGCAACTCCTTAAGATTAGTTATCGCACGCTCTCTAAAGAAGACAAAAAACTTATACGAAGTGCGTTCGATATTGCCGTTGATGCCCACAAAGATCAAAGACGAAAATCTGGTGAAGCTTATATATTTCATCCCATTGCAGTAGCAAAAATTGTTGCTTCAGAAATTGGTTTAGATGCAACTTCTATAGCTGCTGCTCTTTTACATGATGTCGTTGAAGACACCAAATACACCCTTGCCGATATTGAAAAAATGTTTGGAGAAACCGTCGCACATATTGTAGATGGCCTAACCAAGATTTCCCATATGTCAGCCGATAAGGATATTTCCCTACAAGCCGAGAATTTTAGGAAAATGCTTCTTACTCTTAATGAGGATATCAGAGTAATAATTATAAAAATTGCAGATCGCTTGCACAACATGCAAACCATGGGCTCTATGCCAAGTGATAAGCAGGTAAAAATAGCTTCAGAAACTCTTTATATTTATGCCCCAATGGCTCACAGGATTGGGCTTTACAATATTAAGACTGAACTTGAAGATCTAGGACTTAAATACACAGAACCGGAAGTATTTAATGAGATCCAAGGTAAAATGAAGGAAAGTAAGGAAGAGCAAGATGATTATATCGAAGCTTTTTCTAAAATTATAAAAGACTCCTTGGATGCTGAAGAATTAGCTTACGATATTAAAGGACGACCAAAATCCATTTTTTCCATCCGAAAAAAGATGGTGGTTCAAAACGTAAGTTTTGATGAGGTTTATGACAAGTTTGCAGTAAGAATTATTTATAAAGCTACCCCTGAAACTGAAAAATTCCTAGCTTGGAAAATATACTCCATAGTAACAGATCACTTTAGGCCTAACCCCATTCGATTACGCGATTGGATATCTTCACCAAAATCTACCGGTTATGAAGCCTTGCATATTACGGTTATGGGACCAAAAGGCCGGTGGGTTGAAGTTCAAATTCGCAGTGAGCGTATGAACGAAATTGCCGAAAAAGGATACGCAGCCCATTATAAATATAAAAATACCGACAAAGATGATGTAGGTCTTGAAGACTGGTTGAACAAATTGCAGGATACGCTGGAAAATTCAGATATAAGCGCTGTAGATTTTGTGGAGGAGTTCAAACTAAACCTATATGCAAAAGAAATCTTTGTATTTACCCCTAAAGGCGATTTATACTCCCTCCCAAAAAGCGCTACAGCTTTAGACTTTGCTTTTCATATTCATACTGAAGTTGGTACACATACCCGTGGAACTAAAGTAAACGGTAAGCTTGTACCGTTAAGTCACGAACTTAAAAGTGGAGATCAGGTCGAAATAATTACTTCAGACAAAGCAAAACCTTCCGCTAACTGGTTGGATTATGCAACAACTGGACGGGCACGTTCAAAAATTAAAACATCGCTCAAGGAAGATAAAAAACAAATAGCCAATGACGGAAAGGAGATTTTAATCAGAAAACTAAGGTCGCTTAAAATTACTTTTGATGAAAAAACGATCAACCAGCTAGTTGTTTACTTTAAAGTAAAAACGAGTCTGGACCTCTTTTATCGGGTAGGTGCAGGAATAATTGACAATCAGAAGTTAAAGGAATTTGCAGCCTCGCGAAGTAATGCTTTTGTAAGTTTCTTTAAAAATCGTATCCGCAAACCCGATAAGCCTGAAGACGTAAATCGCGAAGAAATTACTGAAAAATTTGATCAGTTGGTCTTTGGTAAAGAAGAAGAGAAATTGGATTATAAAATAGCCAATTGCTGTAACCCTATTCCCGGCGATGATGTGTTTGGGTTTGTTACCGTTAATGAAGGCATAAAAGTTCATAAACAAAATTGCCCAAATGCCTTACAGTTACAAAGTAATTACAGTTACCGCATTATGCAGGCAAAGTGGATAGACTCTACCCAACGTGAGTTTAAAGCAAATCTTACCATTACTGGAATTGATACTATAGGTTTGGTAAATGAGGTGACCAAAGTAATCTCAAACAACCTAAATATCGACATGAAAAGTGTGCATTTTGATAGTAATGACGGTGTTTTTACAGGCAAAATCGTTGTGGTAGTTAAGAACAAAACTATTCTTGATAATCTCGTTAACAACATTAAAAAAATTAACGGGATAGACAAAGTAACAAGAGTATAAATGAGTAACTTTGCATCGTTATTATGAGTTCAAAAACAGATAAAAATAATCAGGCAATCGTAAAAAATGTTTTTACGGGTTTTTTAGAACAAAAAGGACACCGGAAAACACCAGAACGTTTTGCCATTCTTCAGGAAATATACGATCAAGAGGAGCATTTTGATATTGAGTCACTGTACATCAATATGAAAAACAAAAACTATCGTGTAAGTCGTGCTACTTTATACAATACTATTGAATTACTACTAGAATGTGGTTTGGTTCGTAAACATCAGTTTGGTCAAAACCAAGCGCATTACGAAAAATCCTATTTCGACAGACAACATGATCATGTTATTCTTTCAAACGGAGAAGTAATTGAATTTTGCGATCCCAGAATACAATCTATAAAAAAAACCATCGAAGAAGTTTTTGAAATTGAAATTACAAATCATTCTTTATATTTCTACGGAAATAAAAAACCATCCAATTCTTAAAATATTATGGCAGTAGACTTACTACTTGGATTACAATGGGGAGACGAAGGAAAAGGAAAAATCGTTGATGTACTTACCCAAAATTACGATATCATTGCTCGTTTTCAAGGCGGCCCAAACGCAGGACACACGCTTGAATTTGACGGGATAAAACACGTATTACATACAATTCCCAGCGGAATTTTTCATAAAACCGCTATAAATCTTGTAGGTAATGGTGTGGTAATCGACCCTGTTATCTTTAAAAAAGAACTGGATAATTTGTCTAAGTTCAATATAGATTTTAAAAATAAGTTGCTTATTTCGCGAAAAGCACACCTTATTTTACCAACACACCGTTTGCTAGATGCTGCAAGTGAAACCTCTAAAGGAAAAGCTAAAATAGGCTCTACCCTTAAAGGAATTGGTCCAACTTATATGGACAAAACAGGCAGAAATGGTATTCGTGTAGGAGATTTGGAGCTAGATAATTGGCAGGAAAAATATCGTGCATTGGCCAATAAGCATGAAGCTATGATCAATTTCTATAATGTTGAAATTGAATATGATCTTGCAGAACTTGAAGCAGTTTTCTTTCAAGCTGTGGAGGTATTGAAATCTTTGACTTTTATTGATAGTGAAGAATATTTACATCAAGCTCAAAAAGATGGAAAAACAGTTTTAGCAGAAGGTGCACAAGGCTCACTACTCGATATAGATTTCGGGACCTATCCTTTTGTAACCTCATCGAATACAACAGCTGCCGGAGCATGTACAGGTCTGGGAGTAGCGCCGGGCAATATAAAAGAAGTCTTCGGAATTTTTAAAGCGTATACTACCCGCGTAGGAAGCGGCCCCTTCCCTACTGAACTCTTTGATAGTTACGGAGAAACCATGGGAAGAGTAGGAAATGAATTTGGAGCTACCACCGGAAGGCCTAGGCGTTGTGGTTGGTTAGATCTTGTAGCTTTAAAATATGCAGTTCAAGTAAATGGTGTTACACAACTTATTATGATGAAAGGCGATGTTTTAAGTGGTTTTGATAAACTAAAAATATGTACTGCATATAATTATAAAGGAGAAACCATCAAACATTTACCTTATAATATTGAGGCTGAAAATGTAACTCCAATATATTCTGAAATGAAAGGCTGGAAAGAAGACCTTACCAAAATGACAGAAGCTTCACAATTTCCAAAGGCACTTAATGAATATATTTTATTTTTGGAAGAAGAACTTCAAATACCTATTAAGGTTGTTTCGGTAGGACCCGACAGAAAACAAACCATACATAGGTAACAAGATTTCTTAAGGGTTTACGTTATATTTTAACAACTAATATCCATTTTTGGAAATATCAAAATTCATATTGCTACTCTTTATTTTGTGCTGTGGAATTAAACTTCAAGCACAAGATGAAAATGAAACCCAAAAAGTACATATTGAATCGGGTTATCTTGAAATAAAACCTGAATTTCCTGATGCAGCTATTTATACAAAAGAACCTGGAGCACAGGTATATATTGTGCATCAAGGAGTTGAAATGTGGTGCGATCAAGCGTATGTCTACCTAAAGGATAATTTTGTAAAAGCCTACGGAAAAGTCCGCATTACACAAGGAGATACCGTAAGTATGGACAGTAAGTATGCTGAATATAATGGCAATACTCAGTTTGCATTTGCAAGCGGAAGTGTGGTTTTTAAGGATACAAAAACAACTTTAAAAACAGATACCCTTTATTTTGATAGATTAAAACAACAGGCTTTTTATCGCACCGGAGGAACCGTACAAGATACTGCGAGCACACTTACTAGTCGAATTGGAAGATATTATGCTGAAAGTAAAAAATATCAGTTTCTTTCTAATGTGGTACTTAAAAATCCTGACTATACTATAAATTCACCCCAGTTAGATTTCTATTCAGAATCTGGAGATGCCTTTCTTTATGGTGAATCAACTATTGTTACCGAAAATAGTACCGTTTATTGTGAAAGAGGTTATTACGACACGCGAAAAAAGACTGGCTATTTTGTGAAAAATTCTCGCATTGATTATAAAAATCGAATCCTCTATGGCGATAGTATTTATTTTGACCAGAATCGAAGTTTTGCTTCTGCTACCAATAATATTAAAGTGTTGGACACCATAAATAAGAGTATTATCCGTGGACATTATGCTGAAGTTTACAGAGAAAAGGATTCCGTTTTCATTACAAAACGAGCCGTGGCAGTAACACTTCGCGATAAGGATTCGGTATATGTTCATGCAGATACCCTTAGGGTTACCGGCAAGCCTGAAAATAGAATTATTAAAGGATTTTACCGCGCTCGCTTATTTAAAAAAGGCCTCCCCGGAGAAGATCCTACAAGTGGAAAATGTGATTCTATTTTTGTAAATCAAAAAACAGGCATCACAAAATTAATACGCAATCCCGTTTTGTGGAGTGGTGATAATCAAATGACCGGCGATACCATTCACCTTTTATCAAATACCGAAACAGAAAAACTCGATACATTAAAAGTATTTAACCACGCTTTTTTGGTTCAAAAAGACACACTTGGAAAAGGTTATAATCAAGTAAAAGGTGAGCGACTTACAGGATTATTTCACAATAATGAATTGGATACTGTGAACATCAATAAAAATGTGGAAGTTATCTTCTATGTATACGATGAAAACGAAGAACTTTTTGGTATTAATAATACCACGGCAAGTTACTTAGAACTCTATCTTGAAAATCAGCAAATAGCCGGCACTAAATTTTTTAAAAAAGTCCCCGGAAAGGTTTATCCACCTTCTCAGTTTCCGGAAAACGCTCGATTACTCCCCGATTTTATATGGCGTGGAGAGGAAAGGTTATTTACAAAAGAAGATCTCTTTAAAGGAAAGCCAGCTCCTGTGCTTCCAAAAATAACGGGTATTCCATTACCTAAAAATGAAGGTGAATTCTTCGAGAAACTTTCAGATGATGAATTAAACATCCCTGATGCTTCTAAACTAACACCTAAAAATCTTCAGAATAATCCGGATGATCCCAAACCGCAAACACAAAAATCTGAATTAGAAAAAGCAATTCAAAAAAAGGATAGTATTCCGAAGAAAGACGACTTACTCAAAAAGGAGGAATGATGCGTAAAAATTTTTTTCTACATCAAGCACAAACTACCCCTCACCCACTGGCTTTAGAGATTTCTCATGCAAAAGGCAGTTATATTTACGATTCTGAAGGCAATAAGCATTTAGATTTTGTCGCGGGCGTTTCGGCTTGTAGCCTTGGACACTGTCACCCACGGGTTGTAGAAGCTGTAAAAAAACAAATGGATTCCTATTTACACGTAATGGTTTATGGGGAATATATTCAAAGACCGGCAGTTGATCTTGCGACTTTATTGGCTGAAAACCTTCCACTTTCATTAAATACCACCTATTTAGTAAATAGCGGAACTGAAGCCATTGAAGGATCTATAAAATTGGCACGCAGGGCTACCGGAAGAGCAGAGATTCTTTATGCACATAATGCCTATCACGGTAATACACTTGGTGCCTTAAGCGTCATGGGATTTGAAGAGCGCAAAAAAGCGTTTGAACCTTTATTGCCAGCTTGCAACCCAATTCATTTTAATAATGAAGCAGATCTCGAAAACATTACAAAAAAGACAGCGGCGGTACTTTTGGAAACGATACAAGGAGGCGCTGGTTTTATTTTTCCCGAAAATGATTATTTGCAAAAAGTAAGAAAACGTTGTGACGAAATGGGAGCTCTATTGATTCTTGACGAAATTCAACCGGGATTCGGGCGCACGGGAACCCTTTTCGCTTTTCAATATTTCAATGTGATTCCCGATATTCTGGTAATGGGAAAAGGAATGGGAGGCGGCTTGCCTATTGGTGCTTTTACTGCTTCTTTTGAATTGATGTCCCTCTTAAAAGAAAATCCCAAATTGGGTCATATTACAACTTTTGGCGGAAATCCGGTGATTGCCTCTGCCGCCTTGGCAACACTTCAGGAAATAACAGAAAGCAGATTAATTCCTGAAACCCTTCAAAAGGAAAAGTTGTTCAGAGAGTTACTAAAACATCCACTTATAAAAGAAGTGCGCGGTAAAGGGTTGATGCTTGCAATTTTAATGAAAAATGCCGATTTAGCATCGAAGGTTATTTTACGTTGCAAAGAGCGCGGATTAATACTATTCTGGCTACTTTTTGAACAACGCGCTATCAGGATTACACCCCCATTAACAATTTCAGAGGATGAGATCAAAGAAGGTTGTGACATACTGACGCAGGTTTTAAATGAGATAATGAATAAAAAAAAATAATATACAACATTGAAAATCAATAATTTAATTTAAAAATTACGTGTTAATAACTCCGTTAACAACAATCACGGCATAACTATTGAACTCCGTCTTACATTACTATCTTTAAAATAAGAAGAAACAGTTAAACTGCTACGTATGCAATTAAGCCCAAACGAGTATAACAATTTCTCCCTTTCCCGTTTCGAATCCATGCTCAAAACAAATAGTGTGCTTTTCTTTGACTCTGAAGAGTTTGAAGAAATAATACATTATTATCTTGAAAATGGAAAAATTGCCCTTGCAAAAAAGGCTGTAAAGCTGGGATTGGAACAGCACCCTACATCTACGAACCTGAAATTATTTCAGGTGGAAATGTATATTTTTGAAAACCAATTGGACATTGCAGAGGAACTGCTCGACCAATTGTATGTTTTGGAACAATCTAATGAAGAGATATACATTCAAAAAGCCAATATATTTTCTCGCCGCGACAAGCATAAAGATGCTATAAAATTGCTAGAAAAAGCATTGGAAATTACTAATGACGAAGTAGATGTTTTATCCCTAATTGGTATGGAATACCTTTTCTTGGAAGATTTTGAAAATGCAAAATCTTTTTTCATGAGATGTATTGAAGAAGATGAAGAGGATTTTTCAGCCCTGTACAATATTATTTACTGTTTTGAATTTTTAGAACAACACGAGGCTGCCATCGATTATCTTAACGATTTTCTTAATAAGAACCCATATTGTGAAGTTGCCTGGCATCAAGTAGGAAAACAATACTACATTTTAAAAGATTACAAAAAAGCGTTGGCAGCATTCGATTTTGCTATAATAAGTGACGATTGTTTTATTGGAGCATACCTAGAAAAAGGAAAAGTATTAGAACGCTTAAAAAAACATGAGGAAGCTATAGAGAGCTATAGTATTACTTTAGGCTTAGATGACCCAACTTCTTTTGCTCTTTTGCGAATTGGAAAATGTTATGAAAGAATAGGAAATACAGATCTTGCATTTCAGTTTTATTCAAAATGTGTAGAAGAAGATTCCTTATTAGATAAAGGCTGGATAGCAATTACAGATTTATATATTAAAAAGAAAAATTTCCAAAAGGCACTTTATTATATTGACAAAGCAATTAATATAGATAACGAAAATGTATTGTATTGGAAACGCTATGCCAAAATAAATAATCGCCTTCAGTTATTTGAAGAAGCTGAACAAGGTTTTAAAAAAACTTTGGAACTTGGTAATTATGAACTTGACACATGGCTTACCCGAACTGATATTTTAATCAAGTTGGGAGAACACCAAGGAGCTGTAAAAAATCTTTTTCAAGCTTTAGAGTTTTACCCTGAAAGCGCAGAGATAGAATTTCGACTTTCTGGATTGTTCTATTTTTTAAATGAAGAAGAAAAAGGAGAATTTCATTTAATGAATGCCTTAAATCTTGAACCTGAATATACTCTAATAATTGAAGAATTATTTCCTTCGGTTTATAAGAAAAAGACAGTGCAGCAAATAATCAAAAAACACAAAAACCCTTCGCTTTAATTTACGTATTTTTGAGGCTTAGTGAATAAAATCTATGCCTAAAAGAACCCTAATTAACTACCTTGTAATTACTGCAAAAGGACTTGCTATGGGTGCTGCAGATGTAGTTCCAGGAGTATCTGGCGGAACAATTGCATTTATCTCCGGTATTTACGAAGAGCTTATTGAAACCATATATAAACTAGATTTAGGTTTTTTTAAAATTTGGAAAAAAGAGGGATTTTCATCTGCCTGGAAAAATTACAACTTATCTTTTTTACTAGCTTTATTTACAGGGGTTGCAATAAGTATTTTATCCCTTGCTAAGCTTATATCTTGGTTATTACAAAACCATCCCCTTTTAGTCTGGTCTTTTTTCTTTGGTCTTGTAGTTGCCAGTATTTTATATGTGGGAAAACAAGTAACACAATGGAGTGCTAAAATAATCGTAGCCCTACTAATAGCCACTGCTTTTGCTTATGCAATTACGTTAGCTAAACCTATAGGAAGCCCAGACAGTACTTGGTTTTTATTTATAGCAGGTTTTATAGCTATAATTGCAATGATTTTACCTGGAATCTCGGGGGCATTTATACTTTTATTATTGGGAGCCTATGAAGCAATCCTTAATACCCTATCTCAATTAGGTGAAGGTTTGGCAAATTTAAATTGGGAACTCTTCTCAACGGCACTTTTAAAAATATTAATATTCGGTGCAGGTGCTGTAACCGGACTAAAAATGTTTTCTAGAGTCTTAAACTGGATGTTTAAACATCATAAAAACCTTATATTGACTATCCTTACCGGTTTTATGATTGGAGCACTAAACAAAATTTGGCCTTGGAAAGAAGTACTGCAATACACAATAAAACATAATGGGGAAAAGATCCCGTTAATTGAAAAAAGTATTTTACCAACAAATTATCCAACTGATCCAAAAATAGCGCTCTCCATATTATTCATGATACTGGGTTTTTTAAGTATTTATATTTTAGAAAGAGTAGCTGTAAAAAAGATAATAAAATAAATGTACGAGCCCAGATCCTTCTCAGATAAATTCTGGCTGACCTGTAAAGGATTAGCAATGGGCGCGGCAAATAAAGTACCCGGGGTGTCCGGTGGAGTTGTAGCTTTTGTAGTTGGTTTTTATGAGGAGTTTATTTATTCCCTTCAGAAAATAAACCGAAAAGCATTCAAACTTTTATTCAACGGTCGTTTTAAAAGTTTCTATCAGTATATTAACGGACAGTTTCTAAGTTTTCTCATCCTAGGGATGATACTTAGCTATTTTAGCATTTCCATATTGTTGGATTATTTAATAGATAAATACGAGTTATTTGTTTGGAGTGCTTTTTTCGGGATGATTATAGGATCCATTTATTACATTGCCAAGGATTTTGGCGAATGGAACCGAAAATATGTCGCATACTTAGTATGTGGCATCCTAGCAGGTATAAGCATCAGTTTTTTAGAACCGGCAAAGGAAAATAGTAATCTTATCTTCGTATTTATATGCGGAATTATAAGTGTTTCAGGAATGACGCTTCCCGGCCTTTCAGGATCATTTATTTTAATTCTTTTAGGAAATTACGTGTTATTGCTAGTAGACTCTGTCAATGCTTTATTTTTAATATTTACAGATATTTTTCAAGCCGATTTCAATTTTATTTATGATAAAGAACGGATGGAATTATTAAAATTACTTATTGTCTTTTCTTTGGGTTCTTTAACGGGTTTAGTGACTTTATCTCATATACTTGCGTATGTTTTAAAAAGATTTAAAAAAGCAACCTATGCTGTAATAATTGGTTTTATTGCAGGTTCATTAGGTGTAGTATGGCCATGGAAGGAAAAACTTTTTGATTTCGATTTACATGGTAATATAAAACTGGATGCCAATGGGCGAGAAATTATAATGGGCTATGATAGATTTTTTCCATCAGAATTTTCTTTCGAAACCATATTGGCAATTTTATTTATTATTTTTGGAATTTTAATAGTACTAAGTTTAGATTGGTACCATAAATTAAGAATACATCAACATGTCTAAATACGGTTTGATAGGAAAAAATATTAGCTATTCTTTTTCTAAAAATTTTTTCACCATAAAATTTGAACGTGAAAAAAGAGAAGATACCTATCACAATTTTGACATAGATTCTATAGACCTATTACCCTCTATAATCTCAAAATACAATGATATTAAGGGGCTTAACATTACGATTCCTTATAAAGAGAAAGTTATTCCTTTTCTAGACCGTATAGATAAAGAAGCATGTAAAATTGGAGCTGTAAACACAATTAAGATACAGCGTGATGGCAGATTAATTGGCTACAATACAGATCATTATGGCTTTGCAAAATCCTTGGCCGATTTTATTCCAATTAAAGAAAAAACTGCTCTCATCTTAGGCACAGGAGGAGCTTCAAAAGCAATTGCATATGTATTGGATGCTATGGAATTTGAATATAAAATAGTTTCCCGTGTAAAAAATGAGACAAATATTACCTATAATGAATTGAATAAAGAAATTGTATCTAACCATTTTCTCATTGTAAACACAACACCTTTGGGAACTTTTCCCAACATTGAAGAATATCCACATATTCCATATCAATACCTTACTAAAGACCATTTGCTCTTCGATCTTATATACAACCCAAAGGAAACTGAGTTTTTAAAAAGAGGGTATGCAAAAGGCGCACGGGTATCAAATGGGTTAAAAATGTTGGAATATCAAGCAAAAAAATCGTGGAAAATCTGGAATTCTTAAAATTCCTTTATAAAATCATTTAAAAACACTCATACTGACTTTGCTATTTAAGCCGTAGTTAGTATCTTGACCCACGAAGAATAACGAACCTTAACATTGAAAAAAATGTCTGACGAAAAATTGCATTCAAAAGAAGAAATTTCAAAACCTCTAAACCCAAAAGAGGAAGAAACAGCAAATCAACAAAATAATGTCTCTGTAGAAGAAAATACTGAGGAAGTTAAAAACCCAGTAAGTGAAGGTGAAAAGAAAACAGAACCCGATACCGTTGAAACTGCCATGCTTGATGAAGCTGCTTCTAATGAAGAAAAAACAAAGGATGCAAAAGAAGAAATAGACTCTTCTGAAAAAAACAAAGAAAAAGAAACGTCAGAACAAGAAAACAATGAAGGCGAGGATGATGATGATGATGAAATAGCTTCTTCAGATGATAATGAAGAGGAAGATGAACACAGTGATGATTCCCAAAAAGATTATAGTACACTTTCAAAAAAACAGCTAGTTTCAGAATTTGAAAATTTACTGAAGAACAAACCTATTCAGGAAATTAAAAACGATATAGAGGAAATTCGTTCCGAATTCAATTCACAGTTCAATGAAGAACAAGATCACAAAAAAGAAGAATTTCTTGCCGAAGGAGGAAATATAATAGACTTTTATTACACTACTCCCTTAAAGAAACAGTTTAGTTCGTTGCTGTTCGATTATAAAGAAAAGCGAAACAATCATTATAAAAACCTCAAAAAAGATCTTCAGGCCAACCTAAATTTAAGGCAGGAGTTAATTGAAGAATTAAAAGGTTTGCTCAATGACGAAGAAAATATAAATACCACATACAAGCATTTTAAAGATATACAGGCCCGTTGGCACGTTGCTGGGGCAATTCCACGAGATAAATACAATATTGTATGGAATACCTACCATCATCATGTAGAAAATTTTTACGATTTTTTACACTTAAACCGTGAGTTTCGAGACCTTGATTTTAAACACAACCTTGAACAAAAATTAAAGTTGATACTTCGTGCCGAAGAACTTGCCCAAGAAGATAATATAAATAAGGCTTTTAGGGAGTTACAGATGCTCCATAAGATGTGGAAGGAAGATATTGGACCCGTTGCTAAAGAATACAGGGAAGACGTTTGGGATAAATTTAGTGAGGCCACAAAGGTTATTCATGACAAACGACAAGAAAGTTTAAAAGAACTTGAACAAGCTTTTGAAACTAATTTTGAAACTAAAAAAGAATTGGTTGAACAAATAACCCAAATTACACAAAACACAAAACCAAGTCACCAAGCATGGCAAAACGCCATAAAAAATGTTCAGCAGTTAAGAGATACATATTTTGCAACAGGAAGAGTGCCTCGCTCCCGTAATAAAGAAATATGGAATGCACTGAAAGATGCTACACGTGACTTTAATTCTGAAAAAAATGCATTTTACAAAAACCAGAAAAAAGAACAATTCAATAATCTGGAAAAAAAACAAGAACTTATTGAAATAGCAAATGCAAATAAAGACAGTGACGATTTTGATGTAGTAACGTCTTTAATGAAAAAGATCCAGAGTGACTGGAAAAAAATAGGCCACGTACCACGTAAAGAAAGTGATAAGATTTGGAAACAATTTAAAGGAGCTTGTAATCATTATTTTGATAGATTACACGCCCAGAAAAATGAAGACAGCAAAGAGGAATTAGCAAACTATGAGGCTAAAAATGAATTGCTGGAATCACTTTCAAAACTTACTTTAACCGGAGATCACAAAGCCGATCTTCAAACTATAAAGGAAAAACTGAACCAATGGAAAGAAATTGGGAAAGTACCATACAGCAAGCGGAATATCGATCGGGATTTTAATAAAGTATTAGATACTCTTTTTGGCAAGTTGGATCTCGACAAAAAAGAAACCGAGCTTATTAAATTTGACAATAAATTAAATACACTCGCAAACCGAGAAGACGACCGTAAACTTAAAAATGAACACTTTTTCATTTCAAAAAAGATTGAAGAAACCAAACATGAAATAAGACAATTGGAAAACAATTTAGGCTTTTTTCAAAATGTAGATTCAAACAATCCTTTGGTTAAAGAAGTACATAAAAATATTGACAAGCACAAAGAACATCTTGAAGTTTGGAAGGCAAAACTTGCCAAAATTAAATCGGTGCGCGAAGTATAAAAAATGACTGCTTGCCTGTTATGTCATAGTATAAAAACAGAGCAAAAATGTACTATTGATAATATAGTTTTTTTGCATTGTAATAATTGTCAGGCAGTATTCAAAAACCCTAATCATTTTCTTTCTGCAAAAGCTGAAAAGGAACGTTATCTTTTACACCAAAATAACGTGGATGACAAACACTATCAAAAGTTTGTGTCTCCTATCGTTAACGCTGTTCAACTTAATTATTCAATCAATGACAAAGGATTGGATTTTGGAGCAGGAACAGGACCTGTGATAAGTAAATTACTTTCTAAAAAGGGGTATTCAATTAACTTATATGATCCTTTTTTTTATCCTGATACAGTTGTTTTAAAAAAGAAATACAATTTTATTATCTGTTGTGAAGTAATCGAACATTTTCAATCTCCAGATAAAGACTTCAAGCTATTAAACAACTTGTTAGATTTTGGCGGAACACTTTTTTGTATGACCGAATTAATTCCAAAGAATATACCTTTTGAAAAATGGCATTACATTAGGGATAAAACCCATATTATATTTTATTCGGAAGCATGTATTTTCTGGATTAAAGAAAATTTGGGTTTTACAGAAGTAAATATTGATGGAAGATTAATCGAATTTAAAAAATAATAGAAAAATATATTACTTTAAAAGTTTAGCTTCCTCCCAATAAATATCCATTTCAGCCAGCGTCATATCTTTCATGGATTTACCCAATTCTTTAGCTTTTCCTTCCAAGTACTGAAATCTTTTAATGAATTTTTTATTTGTGCGTTCCAGCGCATTTTCAGGATCTATTTTCAAGAATCTGGCATAATTGATCATAGAGAACAAAACATCGCCAAATTCGGCTTCCATAGCTTCTTTATTGTCATCTAACACTTCGTGCTGTAACTCTTCAAGTTCCTCCTTTAATTTTTCAAAAACTTGTTGGGGTTCTTCCCAATCAAAACCTACGCCCGCAACTTTATCTTGAATCCTGTTTGCTTTTACCAAAGCCGGTAACGATTTTGGAACACCTTGCAAAACACTGGTTTTTCCTTCTTTCAGTTTTAAATTTTCCCAGTTTCTCTTTACTTCATCTTCATCAGCAACTTCAACATCACCGTAAATATGTGGATGACGCGAGATGAGTTTTTTGCATATTTGATTGGTGACATCGGCAATATCAAAAGCTTCTGTTTCACTTCCTATTTTGGCATAGAATACAATGTGAAGCAATAAATCGCCTAATTCGCCTTTTACCTCTTCAAGGTCATTTTCAAGGATGGCATCGCCCAGTTCATAGGTTTCTTCTATCGTTAAATGCCGAAGGGTTTCCATGGTTTGCTTTTTGTCCCAGGGACATTTTTCACGTAGCTCTTCCATAATGGTCAATAAACGATCAAATGCCTTTAATTGCTCTTTTCTTGAATTCATCATAATAAAATAAGGTAACAAAGCTAATGGAAATTATATTCAGGTTTCTAAGCTTTTATAAAAAACAGTAAATAAAAAAACCTGCAAAATACGGTTAGATTGCAGGTTTATATATAGGAATTTTTTATTTATTTTTTCCGGGCTGCCGTGTTTTTTCCAGCACCACCTTTTTTAGCAGAAGATGCCTTAGGCACATCATTTTTTGGTTTAGCTGCCGCTTTAGGCTTAGCTACTTTTTTAACCTCTTTTGCTTTCTTTTCGCCAGCTTCTTTTTCCTCTTCAACCTTTTCTTCTTCAGGTGCAGAAAAATCTGTCATTCCATTTTTTTGAAGCAAGTTATACCATTGAACTACTTTTTTGATATCGCTAGGGTAAACACGCTCTTCATCATAATCGGGTAAAATTCCAAAGAAATATTCTTCCAGTTCAATTTTAGGCACTTTATGACTTATTGCTTCTCCTCCATTTTCTTTCTCGAAGATTTTAGCAAAAACTTCACGCAATGGAACTTCTTCGGTAAGGGTATAAATAGCAATTTCGGATAACAGACTTACATTGTGTCTTGCTCCCACACTAATTTTTTTTCCATCGACTAAAGATTCCGCCAAAAAACCACTACGGGTTTGTGTTTCTAATTTGTATAATCCGGGCTTCCCGGTGATTGATAATATTTTTTCTAAACTCATATGATTTTCCTTTTAAAGGAGTACAAATATCTTTGGTTTGTTTAATATATCCAAAGGTGTTAACGTTTCTTTTTGGCTTTAGGAAACTTCATTCGGTAATTTATGCTGATGTTTCCTTTTGAAATATTGACCAATTTACTTTTTATTAATCGTTTTTTTAAAGGAGAAAGTTTATCGGTAAACAAAACACCTTCTATATGATCGTATTCATGCTGAATAATTCGTGCTACAATTCCTTCAAAAGTTTCGGTATGGCTTTCAAAATTTTCATCTTGATATTCCATGGTAATTTTAGGCTGACGAAAGACATCTTCATTTACATCCGGAATGCTTAAACACCCTTCATTAAAAGCCCATTCCTCACCGGTTTCTTCAATAATCTTGGCATTAATAAAAACCTTCTTAAAGGTTGATACAAATTTTTGTTCATCCTCCGTTAAATCTTCATCATCTTCAAAAGGAGTTGCATCCACAATAAAAATCCGTACAGGAACCCCAACTTGAGGTGATGCCAAACCAATGCCACGAGCAGCATACATGGTTTCAAACATGTTTTCTATAAACACATCCAGCTTGGGATAATCTTTACTGATTTCTTCTGTTTCTTTTCGTAATACGGGATCTCCGTATGCGACTATGGGTAAAATCATTTTTCTTACTTCTTCTAATTTTTATTATTCAATAATAGAAAAACTATCATTTATTATAAAGGTAATCCTGTAAAATAATAGTGGCGCTTATTTCATCGATCAATGCTTTATTTCTTCTCTGTTTCTTTTTTAGTCCGCTGTCTATCATGGTTTGAAAGGCCCTTTTACTGCTATAGCGTTCATCTACACGTTTCATTTCAATATTTGGGATAGTTTCGGCTAATTTTTTTAAAAATTTCTGAATATCTTCTTCCACATCAGAGGGACTTCCATCTTTTTGCGTAGGTTCCCCAACCAAAATTAATTCCACCTTTTCTGATGCTACATAATCTTTCAGAAAGGGAATCAATTCTTTGGGTCCAAGCGTTGTTAGCCCAGAAGCAATAAGCTGTAACTCATCGGTAATTGCAATTCCGGTGCGCTTTGTTCCAAAATCTATAGCTAAAATTCTTCCCATATTGAGTGCAAAAATAAGGGATTACAAAATAGTATGCTAAAAATGCTGTGTTTATTGAAAGTGACTTTTATCTTTGTGATAAATAAAAATAAATGAATCAGCTGCAACCCATTATAGAAAAAGCTTGGGAAGACCGTTCCCTACTTTCCGAAACTAAAACAATTAATGCCATTCGAGAAGTGGTAAGGCTGTGTGATGAAGGAGAACTTCGTTGTGCCGAACCTACTAAAAAAGGATGGCAAGTGAATGAATGGGTAAAAAAGGCCATTGTTTTATATTTTCCCATTCAAAAAATGGAGACTATGGAAGCTGGTATTTTTGAATACCATGACAAAATTCCATTAAAAAGAGGATATAAGGAAAAAGGAATTCGGGTTGTACCGCATGCAATAGCTCGTTACGGTGCCTATATTTCAAAAGGAGTTATTATGATGCCTAGTTATGTAAATATTGGTGCTTATGTAGACGAAGGAACCATGGTTGATACTTGGGCAACGGTAGGAAGTTGTGCTCAAATTGGAAAACATGTGCATTTAAGTGGTGGTGTTGGCATTGGTGGTGTTTTAGAACCTTTACAGGCAGCTCCTGTTATTATTGAAGACAATGCGTTTATAGGATCACGCTGCATTGTTGTGGAAGGAGTTCGCGTAGAAAAAGAAGCTGTATTAGGAGCAAATGTGGTACTTACTTCTTCAACCAAAATTTTTGATGTTACCGGAGATAAACCTGTTGAAACCAAAGGAATGATCCCTTCACGTTCTGTAGTTATTCCGGGGAGTTATACCAAAAAATTTCCTGCTGGGGAGTTTCAGGTGCCTTGTGCACTAATAATTGGTAAGCGTAAAGAAAGTACAAATAAAAAAACATCATTAAATGATGCACTTAGAGAATATGATGTAGCTTTCTAATATGAAAATACTCATTATACAACAAAAAATGATTGGAGATGTGCTTACAAGTATCATTTTGCTTGAAGCTTTAAAGAAAAAGTTTCCTGATAGTACTTTGCATTATTTAATAAATACACACACTTATCCTGTGGTTGAACACCATCCTTTTGTTAATGAATTTATTTTTTTTACACCCGAAATTGAAAAAAGTTACCGAAAATTCTATTTCTTCTTAAAGGAAATCCGTCAACAAAAATACGATGTGGTTATCGATGTCTACGGAAAATTAAGCAGCAACCTTATCACCCTATTTTCAGGGGCGAAAACCAAAATATCGTATTATAAAAAAGGAAAAGCTTTTTTGTATACTTATACTATTTCACGCCTTAAAGAACCCCTGCATAATGCGAGTCTTGCAATAGAAAACAGAATGCGTTTATTAGAACCGCTTAAGGTTGATTTTAAAAATTATAGTCCTGAAATACATCTTCAGAAAAAGGAAATTGAAGCGGCTAAAAAAACGTTAGAAGCTTTTGTCATAGATCACGACAAACCAATTTACATGATAAGTTTGTTGGGCAGCGGTCCTGAAAAAACCTATCCGGCACAATATATGGCATCCCTTATAGATAGCATTATAGCGTTTATTCCTGAAGCACAATTACTATTCAATTATATTCCGAAACAACTAAAAGAAGCACAAGAGATTTTTAATCTCACTTCTGAAAAAACACAAAAAAATATTTATTTTGACCTTTACGGAAAAAGTCTGCGCGAATTTCTAGCCATTACCTATCATTGTAATGCTGTAATTGGCAACGAAGGTGGAGCTATTAATATGGCAAAAGCGCTGAATATTCCTACTTTCATTATATTTGCGCCTTATTTAAATAAAGCGAATTGGTTTGGGGTCTCTGAAGCTAAAGACAATACTGCGGTTCACCTTTCCGATTTTGTTACCTATGAAAGCAACGATATAAAAAAAGCAAAAGAAAACCCTAAATCTTATTATTTAAAATTTAAACCTACTTTTATCGAGCCAAAACTCAAGGTTTTTTTACAGAATATTCAATGAATTACAAATTCCTGATCTATATTTCATACAGTTATGCGGTTCCTACAGGAATTCCTTTGGAAAAGGTAATCCTTAAACATGGATATCGTGTAAAATGGTTTAGTGACCGGCAAGATGGTAAAATTGCAATCCCCGAAAACTCTGAAAAATTTGAAACCATTCAAGAAGTAGTAGCCTATAGTCCCGATATTGTTTTAACAATTACTGATGTGGTCCCCGATTTTATTAGCGGTTTAAAAGTGCAGGTATTTCATGGTTTTAATGCTGAAAAACGAACTTTTAAAAAAGATCATTTCAGGATACGAGGGTTTTTCGATCTTTATTGTACGCAAGGTCCTTCTACAACCTCCGTTTTTAAAGAACAACAAGCAAAATATAAGACCTTTGAAGTAATTGAAACCGGTTGGTCTAAAGTGGACCCTTTATTCCCAATCCAGAAAAGAGAAAAAGGAGATATTCCTACAATTTTTATAGCTTCAACATTTACTCCACGCTTAAGTCTAGCATTTGATGATGAAGTTTACAAAAAGATAAAACAACTCGTTGAACTCAAAAAATACAAGTTCATCATGGTTTTACACCCAAAACTTTCAATGGAAATTGAACAAAAGTGGAAACAATTAAATTGTGATTATTTTGAGTATCATTCAACAACTAATCTTATACCGCTTTTTAAGCGGTCAGATATCATGTTTTCTGATACTACATCAGCCATACAAGAGTTTGGGTTGCAAGAAAAACCTATAGTAACTTTTAATCATTACATCCCCAAGCCCTATTTAATAAATGTAAAAAATGTTGATGAAATAGAAGCTGCTTTAGCGTATGCTTTAACATATCCTGAAGAAATCCTTCAAAACCTAGCAACCTTTAACAAAAACTTGCATCCTTATACTGATGGTAAATCCAGCGAACGTGTTATGAATACTTCTCTTGAATTTTTACGCAAAGAAAAATCTTACTTAAAAAGTAAGCCTTTAAACTTAGTGCGAAAATTAAAAATAAGAAAACGATTGGATTATTTCCCGCTGGAAAGTAATACGGAAAGCTTTACACTTAAAAGTGAAAATTTGGAAAAAATTACAGCCATCATCCCTGCTGGAAATGAAATACATAATATAGAAGAGGTAATTGCCTCAGTTGATTTTGCCGATGAAATTCTTATAGTGGAAAGCTATAGTACCGACGGCACGTATGAAAAAGCATGTTCTTTGGGCACAAAAGTAATTCGTAGAGAATATCAATATTCTGCTTCGCAAAAAAATTGGGCCATACCTCAAGCATCTCATGAATGGATTATATTGGTAGATGCAGATGAACGCGTTACCCCCGCTTTAAAAGAAGAAATTATCGATGTGCTTAGAAACCCTCCAACCGATGGGACCGTTGGGTATTGGATGGGCAGGAAAAACCATTTTATGGGAAAACCTGTAAACCACAGCGGCTGGAAAAACGATAAGGTAATTCGTCTATTTAAAAGGGATCATTGCACCTATGAAGACAAACAGGTGCACGCCGAAATTATTCCCAGCGGAAAAGTAGGGAAACTTAAAAATAAACTATATCATAACACTTATATCACTTTTGACAAGTACTTGGAAAAAATGAATCGCTATGCGTGGTGGCAAGCGAGAGATTACGACAAGAAAACAGGCCGATTAACCGCCTATCATTTTATGATTAAACCCTTATGGGGCTTTTTCAAACATTATATTATACAAGGCGGTTTTAGAGATGGAGTTGTGGGATTAACTATTGGGTATGTTCAAGGATACACAATTTTTATGCGCTACATAAAAGTATGGCTTTTACGCAGGAACCGCCGTTAGTCTTTTCTGAAAAGAAGTTTCTTTTTTAATCTCTTTTTTCTAAAAAATTGTTCTTGAAAACGCTGGGTTTCGGCCCACATGGTATTGAAAATTTTGTCATAATCCCAAGGAGAAAGTTTAGAATACGCTTCACTCATAATGGCTATCATTTCTTTTTTAGGGGTTAGTCGAGAAAAGTTTTTAATCCGTTCCTCAAAAGAAAGTTCTTTAAAATCCATTCGGTTTAAATCGACCAAATAAAATTCATATCGGTCACCGTTTTTCTTTATCAATGTATTCCCAGGGGAATGGTCTTTAAAAAGGATGTTATTTTCATGAAGTTTAAAAGTGAAAGCGGTAAATTCTTGCAATATTTTTTCGCATTCGGGGAAATTTTCATCTCGTATTAACTCTCTATAAGTAAAATCTGCGTTGAGATGTTCACTAATATAATAGCTTTTTCCAAAGGAAAATGTATTTTTTTTCTCTATATAGGCTACTGGCTCAGGAGTTCCTATTCCTTTTTCAAGAAGTAAATTAGCATAGATAAAAGAGCGTTCTGCTTTTGATTTTCTGAAAAATCTGTAAACAATCTTATTTACAAGATTTGGTATTTTAAAAGCCTTAATATTTAACTGTAAGTCTCCAAAATCAAATGCTTTTAGGGTATTTCTTCCTCCTTCTTTTATGGTTTTACCTTTTTGAGAAAAAGTTTCAAGAAGTTGAAGTATCTCATCTTTTCGGTATTTATATTTTTCAGAAAAAACTATTTTCATCTATATTTTATCTTGATTTTTTTAAGCTAAATGGAATCTTGAAAGATTTCACTGTGCTAAATTACAATATATAAAAGAGGAACATTTAAAATGTAAAATAAATTATTAATCTTGTAAAAAAATAGAGTGCAAGTTTGGTAAAAAAAAATTTATTATGTGGATTAGAGAATAGTAGATTGTTGATTTATTAAAACTTTTGTATAAAAATCTGCATTGATGAAAAACCCAAAAACGGAAAAAATTTCAGAATATATTATTTACATTTGTTTGACCCTATCTAGCGAATTTCTAATAAAGTGCGATAAAAATTGAGCGTTGAAAATCTTCAAAGAACTTATTCCGTATATATATCAAAAAGCTGTTCTGTGTTCAATTTCAACAAAAAAATTGAAATCACAGAATATCAAAAAAGAAATTCCGGTAATTGTTTCATTAACCACAATACCTTCCAGGATTGAACTTGTACATCTTACCGTAAGGAGTATATTGGCGCAAAAAGCCAAGCCTAAAAAAATAACTCTCTGGCTACACGAAGACTTAAAAAAACTTGTAACCCATGATCTAAAAAAATTAGTAGGCGACATATTTGAAATATGCTATTCCAAAATAGACTGCCCCCATTTAAAGCTTGTTGAGGAACTTTCAAGATACCCAAATCTGCCCATTGTTACAGTTGATGATGACCAGATTTACTCAAAATACTTGTTGCGGAAACTTTACCAAAGCCATTTACTTAAACCCAATTATATTATTTCTACTATTTCGAGACTCATTAAATTCAACCCAAAAGATCACCCGCTTCCTTATCAAGATTGGCCTTATATTGATACATTAAATCTTGAGGATAGGTTTTTATTGCCATTAGGTGTCTTTGGCGTACTTTATCCTCCCAATTGTTTTGATGCAGATGTTTCCAATGTGGATTTAATTACCAAATTGTCACCGACAGCTGACGATCTTTGGTTTAAGGCACTTTCCATGATTAAGGGTACTAATGTAAGCATTATAAACAAAAAAGTCCATAAACCCACGTTAGTGTTGGGCACTCAAAAAATTACATTAAAAAACTATAATGTTTCACAAGATAACAATAGAATACAGTGGGAAAATTTAATGAATTACTTTAAAATTAAAGTTAAACCATATTATTCTTAAAAAAAATTATTTACAGGTATTTTGAAATCCCATTCTCACACCACGTGAGCTTTTCAGTAAGTGCTTTTTTTTCAATTTCTGCGTTAATGTTGTAGCGTTCTTTCGATTTTATATGATGCCAAATATGGTAAATAATACCCGCATATCTTAATCGTTTCCCTTTTACTCCAGAGTTTAAAAGCCTAATGGCCATTTCAGAATCTTCCTTTCCCCAACCTGTCATGGCTTCGTTATAGCCATTTATTTTCAAAAAGTCTTTTTTCCAAAAAGAAAGGTTGCAGCCTCTTAATTTTCCGGAAAGTTCATTTTTGGGAAGGTATAGTTTGTTGAAAACGGCGAGATGCAAATTACGTGTACGCTTTTTTATCCCTTTAGTAAAGAAGGGAAAACTTACTTGTTTTTTGTTAAAAAGTTCGGCTAAAAAACTTTCTTGAATATTAACCCGGCTACCAAAAAGGAAAGTATTTTTGTTTGTGTTTTTTTTATGGTCTTCCACAAAATTTTTATGAAGGATACAATCTCCGTCCAATTGAATTATGTAATTCCCTTTTGCCTTAGCAATGGCTTTGTTCAAAATTACGGTTCTTCTAAAACCCTTATCTTCATGCCAGATATGTTGAATTGGAAATCGGCTTTTTTCTTGATATTTTTTAATAAGCTTTTTGGTTTCTTCACTGGAACCGTCATCTGCCAATAAAACTTCATCGGGTAAAACAGTTTGCGCGATTACACTTTTTAAAACCAAATCTAATGCTTCCGGCCAATTATAGGTTGAGATTAACAAAGAAGTTTTTATTTCGTCGTTCATATAGATCAAATAAACATATTTTTGTTATTGTAAAGAATACAAAATTACAATATAAACTTTCATTCAAGACTTTGTAAAAGATAATATGTCCCAAAAAAATCGCATAGCATTTATATTTCTGGATGAAATACACCATCTCTATCATTTTATAAGTGTTGCCGTGGAACTTTCAAAAACCAATTCAGTACATATTCTAACATATCCAGGAAATCATACTTTTTTACACAAAACCTTACAAAGATTGGGTGGCGAAAAAGTGAGAATAGATAAGTTGAAAACCCAACCAATTAGGGCTTTTACAGATAATTTAAAAAACAGGAGATTTCCACGAAAAGGGTTTTGGCTAAAAAAGAATATGGATTATATTCAAAATTTCGATGCCGTAATTGTGACCGATTATATCCATCGCTACATTTTGGATGCACGAAAGGAAAAAAGCAAACTTAAAATTATAAAATTTCCTCACGGTACGCCCGGACGGGGATATTGGCACAACGAAAAATTAAAGGATTTTGACGCACAATTGGTATTGGGCGATTTTCAATTTCAACAATTAAAAGAGTTGGGTTTGTTGGGAAACCACCCAATGAAAGTGGGATATGCAAAATTGGATGTTGTAAATACGGAAAAAAACCTAACACTTTTCAAAAATGAAAAACCTGTTGTGCTTTACAATCCGCATTTCGATCCTATTTTTTCTTCCTGGCAGGATATGGGTTTGAAAATTTTGGATTTTTTTTATAATCAAAATCAATTCAACTTAATTTTTGCACCGCATTTGCACCTTTTCGATACTTTGAAAGGTGGTGAAAATAAAACATCTATCCCAAAAATATATTTTAAATGCGAATCTATTTTTATGGATTTGGGGAGTGAAAAAAGCATAAATATGGCCTATATAAATAAAGCCGATATTTATTTAGGAGATGTTTCCAGCCAAGTTTATGAATTTATCATCCATCCGCGGCCGGTTATTTTTATAAATTCGAAAAATGTAGATTATAAAGATGACATTGATTATCGATTTTGGAGATGTGGCGTAGTAGTAACCACAATAGAAAAATTGAAAAACGCTTTGGAAAATGCTGAAACCGATTTCAAAAAATACGAAGCTGTTCAGAAAAAAATTACATTGGAAAATTATTATTCCGAAACAGACTCTACTGCTTCAGAAAGAGCAGCAAATGCCATTAATTCATTTCTAAAAACCAAATAAACATTTCATGAATGAAGAAATAATCAAATCGTTGACCGTTCTTAAAAGAGGCGGACTTATTCTTTATCCAACCGATACCGTTTGGGGCATTGGCTGTGATGCTACCAATGCAGAGGCTATTGAAAAAGTATATGCTTTAAAAAAACGCCAAGACCGTAGAAACCTAATTTGTTTGGTAAACGACCTGAATATGCTTGAACAGTACGTTGAAAATGTGCCTGCTGCAGCGTATGATATCTTAAAATTTACGAATAAGCCTATCACTATTATTTATGACGATCCCATTCGGGTTTCTGAAAATTTAATTGCTGAAGATAATTCGCTTGCAATTCGAGTAGTGGAAGACGAGTTTTGTAAAAAATTAATTCGCAAGTTTCGTCGGCCTTTAGTTTCTACTTCTGCGAATTTAAGCGGAGAAAAAACACCTTCAAACTTTCAAGAAATAAGCCCCGAGATTTTGGAGGGCGTAGACTATGTCGTAAATTTGCATCACGATAAAAAATCTGTTCCTCCTTCGACAATTATCAAATTAAAAAACGATGGTTCTGTGAAGGTGATTAGGCAATAATAGTTGCCACGAATTCACGAATATTTTTTTTAAAAAGATGCTCTAAACTAATGGCTAATATTACTTATAAAGATGAAAGTTATACAATTGTAGGTTGTTTATTTGATGTTTATAACCATCTGGGCAGCGGGTTTTCAGAAATAGTTTATAAAGACGCTATAGAATATGAATTCAAATTAAAAGGTATTCCTTTTGAAAGGGAAAAGGTGTTTTCCGTAAAATACAAAGACATTATTTTGCCTCATAAATTCTATGCAGATTTTGTGGTGATGGATAAAATAATTCTAGAAATAAAATCGATTGAAATGTTAAACGATAAACATTTGGCCCAATGCATCAACTATTTAAAAGTTTCCGGCTACAAACTCGCTATTTTGGTTAATTTTCATAAAGATTTTTTGGATCATCAAAGAATTGTACTTTAAATAAAGAATTGAGAGACCAAAAAATATTCGTGTATTCGTGGCAAAAAGCTCGGCACAAATCGTAAAAACATTCGCATACCTGTGGTAAAAAAAACCTACATATCAGCATTACAAAACCCTGTTTTTAAAACAGTTTCAGAAGCAACCCATCATTTAAACCTGGAAAGCTATGTTATTGGCGGTTTTGTACGAGATTATATCTTACAACGCGGAGATGCAAAAGACATTGATATTGTAGCCGTGGGCAGCGGAATTGAATTAGCAGAAGAGGTTTCAAAACTACTTCCCGGAAAACCGAAGGTTTCGGTTTTTAAAAATTATGGTACAGCCATGTTAAAAACGGCAGGAATCGAACTTGAATTTGTGGGAGCCCGAAAAGAATCCTATTCTGAAGAGAGTAGAAATCCTTCCGTAGTTGAAGGAACTCTTGAAGACGATCAGAATCGGCGTGACTTCACCATCAACGCTTTGGCATTAAGTCTGCAAAAAGATAATTTTGGGGAACTGCTAGATCCTTTTAACGGAATGAAGGATATACAAGATAAAGTAATCCGTACACCCTTAGATCCAAATATTACCTACAGTGATGACCCTTTGCGAATGATGCGTGCCATCCGCTTTGCCACCCAATTGCATTTCACTATTGAAAAAGATTCGCTTCAGGCAATTAACAATAATGCCGAACGTATAAAAATCATTTCAAAAGAACGCATTGTAGATGAGCTCAATAAAATTTTGATGGCTGAAATTCCTTCCAAAGGATTTGCCCTTTTGCATAAAACAGGTCTTTTACCATTTATACTTCCTGAGTTGGTCGCCCTTCAAGGCATTGATGAAAAAGAAGGTCAGCGGCATAAAGACAATTTCTGGCATACGCTGGAAGTTGTTGATAATATTTCTGAAAACACCAGTGATCTTTGGTTGCGTTGGGCAGCTTTATTACACGATATAGGAAAAGCACCAACGAAACGTTTTGACAAAAAAATAGGATGGACTTTTCATGCTCATGAATTTGTAGGCTCGAAAATGGTTTATAAATTATTCAAACGCTTAAAAATGCCTTTGAATGACAAAATGAAATTTGTTCAGAAAATGGTATTGATGAGTTCACGTCCTATTGTACTTGCCAGCGAGGTAACCGACAGTGCTGTGAGGCGTTTAATTTTTGATGCAGGTGAATTTACGGAAGATCTAATGACCTTATGTGAAGCCGATATAACAACTAAAAACCCCAAGAAATTCAGAAAATACCACGAGAATTTTAAAAAGGTACGCGATAAGATGGTTGAAGTAGAAGAACGTGACCATGTTCGTAACTTCCAGCCCCCTGTAAGCGGTGAAGAAATTATGGAAACTTTTGGATTAAGCCCATCCCGTGAAATAGGAATTATTAAAGATGCTATTAAAGAAGCTATTTTGGAAGGAATAATCCCGAATGAATATGAAGCAGCAAAGGAATTTATGCTCAAAAAAGGCAGTGAACTTAACTTAACCCCCGTAAACTAATGTACCGAAAATCGGTTAAAATTGCTCTTGTCCTTGTGTATCTTGTAATTATAGCTGGTGCTATGGTACGAATGACAGGCTCAGGAATGGGATGTCCAGATTGGCCAAAATGTTTTGGGTATTACATCCCTCCCACCGATATCCAAGAATTAGAATGGCAACCTGACCGCACTTTTAAAAAAGGTCAGGTGATTATTAAAGATAAAACCCTTCAAGTCGCAGCTAGGGATTTTACAACACCTGAAAATTACTCGCCTTCAAACTGGGAACCTTATACAAAACATGATTATGCTATTTTTAATGTATGGCATACCTGGATAGAATACATCAACCGCCTGGCTGGAGCTTTATCTGGTTTGGCTATTTTGATCATGGCAATACTTTCCTTTAGAAAATGGAAAGAGAAAAAGCGAATCGTCATACTTTCGGTTTTAAGCGTTTTCCTCCTTGGTTTTCAGGCATGGTTGGGAGCGACAGTTGTCTATTCTTTATTGGCGCCAATTAAAATTACCGTGCATATGGTAATGGCTTTGGTTATTGTGGCAGTTCTATTATACTTGCTCTATATTTCAAAAGAAGAAGAAGAAAAATATATTGTCTCAAAATCATTTAAAGGAGTATTAGTTTTAGCACTTATTCTTACCTTGATACAGGTAATACTGGGAACACAAGTTCGCGAATTTGTAGATGAACAAGTTGATAAGGTTGGATATCAAGCTAAAGCTTTGTGGTTAGAAAATCCTTCTCTGAACTTTTATTTGCATCGTTCTTTTTCAATTTTGGTTGTGTTGGTAAATGGATTTCTTTGGTATTTAAACCGAAAAAAGAAATTTGGTCTTCAAAAAATAAACTTTTTAATCGCACTAATTTTGGCAGAAGCTTTTACTGGAATATTAATGTATTATTTTGATTTCCCAGTCTTATCGCAGCCTATACATTTAATACTCGCTACTTTACTTTTTGGTGTACAATTTTATGTATTATTGGAGGCATTTCAATATTCAAATACGCGTAAAAGTTTGTAACTTTGCCCCCTAAATTTTTTTCAAATGATTTACCGTTTCAGAATTATATTAGACGCCCACGACGATGTGTTTCGTGATATTGAAATTGAAGCTTCCGCCACTATGGAAGATTTCCACAATGCCATTACTCAGGCTTTTGGTTTTGCAGGACAGGAAATGGCTTCCTTTTATGTAAGTAATGACAAATGGGAAGAGGGTGAAGAAATCGCTTTATTTGACATGGGTGAAGGATCGGAAACGCTTCGTACCATGAGTGAAACTATCCTTGAAGATGCCGTTTGGGAAGACCAAACCAAACTTATTTACGTTTACGATTTCTTGAGTATGTGGACATTTCTTGTAGAACTGGCAGAAATTGCAGAACGTCAAGAAGGGCAAATTTACCCAAACCTAATGTTCGCACACGGTGAGATTCCGGAAGAAATTCCAGAAAAAGAATTTATTTCCGAAGGACTCGATGAAGATGCTGAATTTACAGAAGATTACGATCTCGACCCAGAAGATTATGACGATCTGGATTTCGATGAGAACTGGAACTAGTTTCAGTATTAGTGTTCAGTGTTCAGTGTTCAGTGTTCAGAAATTAAACTATTTCAATTATAACTCATAATTCATAACTGTTAATGATAAACCTTTTCTCTACCCATATTGCATCGCTTTCCATTCACCGCGTAGGAAATAAAAGCCGTAACGAACCTATTTTTCTTTCTTCTGAAACTTATAAAACAGATGATGAGATTACGCCATTGCTGAAGGAATATTTTTTTAAACCCTTTCGTGATAAAGAAGAAAACTATTTTCAATTCTCTCACGAAACAGATCTTGAGTTTCACGAATTGTTTAACATTGCTTCCGCCATTTTTAATGATCCGGAAACCATCCACGAACAAAGTAAAAAAATTGCCCAATACTTATACGATCAGTCGCAACATCCACATATTAAAAGTGGTGAAGTATATGTTGCCTATCTTGAAAACCTTCAGTTAGATAATGAAAAGGTTAACGGAATAGGTATTTTCAAGTCTGAAATAAAACAAGATTTTCTTCAGTTTGCTGAAAAAGGTGACCAATTGGAAGCTATGTTGCAACAGGGAGTAAATTTGAACAAACTTGACAAAGGTTGCCTTATCTTCAATTCAAAAAAAGAAGAAGGTTATAAAATATTATCTGTAGACAGCAATAGCTACGATGCCCGTTACTGGCTGGAAAGCTTTTTAGGTGTTGAAGCATTTGCCGACGATAATTTTTACACCAAAAAATATTTGAAATTCTGTCAGGATTTTGCCAAGGATGTTGTTTTACCTGCTGAAGACAAAAAGCAGGAAGTTATGTTTATGAACCGCGCCGTAAACCATTTTGCCAAAAATGATACTTTTGAAGAATCGGCTTTTATGAATGATGTGATCGACAATCCCGATCTATTGCCTGAATTTAACAATTACAAAAACGAAAAAGCGCCAAAATACAGTATTGAAGATCTTACCACCTTCCCAATTGCTAATACAGCTGTGACGGCCGCCCGTAAAAAAATTAAAAATGTTATTAATCTGGATACCAACATTCAGATAAAAATGGACTTTATAAATCCTGAAAGTGCAGAGCGTTTTATTGAAAAAGGTTGGGATGAAGAAAAGCAGATGTATTACTATTTGGTATATTTCAATAAAGAACAGAAATCATAAATTGATTCTTTTTTAATATTTTTCTCACTAATTTTTTATTTAAAGAAGTGTTTTCTGTAACAAATTTTTTATAATTTCGACTTACAATTAACAAACCTCCAAAACTAATTCAGTGCAGGAAATACTCACAATTAATCATCTTACAAAGAAATTCGGTCCAATAACCGCTGTAAATGACCTTTCATTCACTATTGAAAAAGGAAATGTTTACGGTATCCTAGGCCCAAACGGAAGCGGAAAATCAACCACCCTCGGCATTGTTCTAAATGTTGTGAACGAAACAAGTGGTGATTTCCATTGGTTTGACGGCAGTGATTCAACACACAATGCATTAAAAAAAGTAGGCGCTATTATTGAGCACCCTAATTTTTATCCTTATATGACCGCCAAGCAAAATTTGGAACTAGTTTGTAAAATTAAAGGAGTACCGTTAGAAAAAGTATCGGAAAAACTGGAAGTTGTTGGATTGGAAGAACGAAAAAACAGCAAATTCCGAACCTTCTCTTTAGGAATGAAACAACGTCTCGCAATTGCTTCGGCCTTGTTGAACGATCCCGAAATACTAATCTTGGATGAACCTACCAACGGACTTGATCCACAAGGAATACATCAGATACGAGAAATTATAAAAAAGATAGCTTCCGAAGGGACTACCATTTTACTTGCTTCTCATCTTTTGGATGAAGTAGAAAAAGTATGTTCGCATGTCGTAATTCTTCGGAAAGGAATTAGTTTATATTCCGGTCCAGTTGAAGCAATGAATGCAAGCCACGGATTTTTCACTTTACAAAGTGATGATATGGATGCACTTGAAAATGCTTTACAGGGTCATCCTGCTTTTGGAATTATAAAAAAGGAAAATGATTCGGTTATTGTATACCTAAACGAGCCAATGGATGCTCCTGATGTAAACAAACTTCTATTTGAAAAAGGTATTACACTTTCACATCTTGTAAAACGTAAAGAAAGCCTTGAAGAACAATTCCTAGAACTTACCAAAAACCAAAACTAAACATGTTACGACTTTTTAAGATAGAGCTTCAAAAACTACGTTATAACCGTTCGGCAAAGGTAATTTCGATTGTTTATTTTATACTAATCACTTTTATCGCCCTTATCGCATCTATAGAATTCAACTTTGCGAATGTAAACTTCAGAGTAGCAGATCAGGGGATTTTTAACTTTCCGTTTATATGGCATTTTAACACTTATATTGCTGCGATTTTAAAACTTTTCTTGGCAATTGTAATAGTTTCCATGATGTCTAACGAATACAGTTATAGGACATTAAAACAAAACCTCATCGATGGTTTGAGCAAAAAAGAGTTTGTGCTTTCAAAGTTTATAACGGTAATGGCATTTGCTGTTATATCTACAATTTTTGTTTTTATAGTTTCAATAATTCTGGGACTTAGTTTTTCAGATTACACCGAAACAGGTATCATTTTTAGTGATATGGAATATTTGCTAGCCTACTTTGTAAAATTGATTGGCTTCTTTTCTTTCTGTTTATTTCTAGGTGTTTTGGTTAAACGATCTGCTTTTGCATTGGGCTTCTTATTTATTTGGTACATAGCAGAAAAGATTGTCTATGGCTTGTTGGAATGGAAATTCTTTAGAGATACCAATGTAGGTGACAATGTTTCTCAATTCTTTCCGCTGGAATCTATGTCTAATCTTATCGTAGAACCTTTTACACGTCTAGGAGCCGTACAATCGGCTGCAAATCAATTGGGGGAAAGTCTTACGAAAAATTATGAAGTACCCTGGACTTCCCTAATTATTGTTATGGCTTGGACTGCAATATTTATTTATGGTTCTTATGCTATTTTAAAAAAACGAGATCTATAAAATCTAGAGCATTCCTTTGTAAAGTACCCTCCCTGCAAAATAATTCTTATATTTAGCAGAGAATGTTCTGGAATGTATGTAAAAAAGTACATAGCTTTATTATTAGTATTCATTCCTGTCTTTCTTTTCGCACAGGAAGTTGCTCTTTTCCAACAATTTAACGGGCATTACGATTACAAAGCGTTTGGTAACACATTAAATACACAAGAAAATGGTAGTGGTGTAACCTGTGATATTCTTACCGAAAGTAGCGCCGACTTTACCCTGCAAGCCGGCCAACAGGTTGTAGCGGCTTATCTATATTGGGCTGGTTCCGCAAGTCCGGGGGATTTTGAAGTAACTCTAAATGGTACTTCGGTTACCGCTGAACGGGAATTTAGTCATACGCTTAATTCTAATGGAGAATCCTTTGAATATTTTGCTGCTTTTGCCGATGTTACCAATATTATTACTCAAAACGGAAATACTTCCTATACCTTATCAGACCTCGACCTAAATGATAATCTTTCATTTTATTGTGAAGGCAATTCCACCAATTTTGGGGGTTGGGCGGTTACTGTAATTTATGAAGATGCTAATTTGCCTTTAAATCAAGTGAATATTTTTGACGGGCTTGAAGCAGTATCTGTTGCCAATAATAATCTTGATATCGTTCTAAATAATTTAAACGTATTGGACAATACAGGTGCTAAAATTGGTTTTTTAGCATGGGAAGGTGATTCCGCTATAGCAGTAAACGAGAGTTTACGGATTAATGGTAGTGTTATTAGCAACCCACCTTTAAATCCTGCCAATAATGCCTTTAATGGCACCAACAGCTTTACCGGCTCTAGCGAATTGTTCAATATGGATATAGATGTATATAGCATAGAAAACAATATATCTCCCGGCGACAGTAGTGCTATTATACAACTTAGTTCAGGACAGGATCTTGTAATGATCAATAATATTGTAACAGTACTCAATACCGAGCTACCGGATGCAACCATAACAATAGATAGTATTTCTGGTGAAACCGAATGTGGAAACCGAAACATTACTGTAAATTATACAGTTTCAAATATTAACAGTACAGGTGCACTTCTTGCAAATACTCCTATTGCGTTTTATGCCAATGATATTCTAATAGCACAAGGTCAAACTATTTCAGAAATTCCAATGAACGGATCTGAAAGTGAAATCATTATAATCAATATTCCACAAAGTATTCCTGAAGATTTTATTCTGAAAGCAGTTGTAGACGACCTCGGAAACGGTAATGGCATTGTCGTTGAAATTGACGAAGATAACAATGAAGCAGAGATCTCCATTCATCTTTTACGCTTTCCAGAAGAGATTTCGCTTATCAATCTAGAACAATGTGGTGTAAATGGAAGTAGTACTTTTAACCTTACTTCTGCGGTGGAAAATAGTAATACAGATCTTACAATACAGTTTTTTACTACGGAAACAAATGCCGAAAATAATACCAACCCTATTGCAAATCCTGAAAGTTACATCTCTAATCAAAGTCTGCAAACTATTTATATAAGGGTTGAAAACACAGAATGTTTTATCATTCAAAATTTTACAGTTACTTTATTAGACTGCACCTTAGCTGATGCTACCATAACATTAGGACCTACCTTAGATGCTTGTCGAGACAGAGAATTCAACCTTTCATATACCGTTTATAACGAAAACGGAACTGATGCACTTCCAGCACCAACACCTATTTCTTTTTATTCAAACAATATTTTATTGGGCATTTCTCAAACACAAAATCAAATTCCTATTCAAGGCAGTGAAATTGGAACGGTTACACTTACTTTTCCTGAAGAGCTTGCTGATGTTTTCCTCTTACTTGCCGTAGTTGATGATACTGGAAATGGAAACGGTATTATAGAGGAACTTGATGAAACCAATAACACTTTTGAAAGCACCATAACCTTTGTAAGTATTGCTGCTATTGGATCCCTTCCCACTTTAAATGAGTGCAATGAAGGTTTTTCAACAGCTACTTTTGATCTTACAGTACAAAATGAAATGATATCCACACTACCCGAAGATGTAATAACATATTTTATTTCAGCCGAAGATGCCATTTCAAATATCAATTCTATTCAGGATCCAGAACAGTTTCAGAATACTAGCGATCCTCAAGAAATTTATGTCCGTTTAGAAAACAACATCTGCTTTACCACAGCATCATTCTTACTAACTACAAAGAACTGTCCGCCTTTTATTCCTGAAGGGTTTTCACCAAATAATGATGGCATTAATGATGTGTTTGAAATTAGCGGACTCCTGAACATCTTTACCAATTTCTCGCTTCAAATATACAGCCGGGAAGGTAACTTGATTTATGATGGTAAGAATACTGATGGTTTTTGGAAGGGCATACCCAATACCGGACTTCTACAAAAAGAAACCTTAGTTCCTGTGGGTGCTTATTTTTATGTGCTTTATTTAGACGATCCCATTTATCCTAAACCTTATACGGGTATCGTTTATATTAATTACTAAAAAAGGGAAAGGCTATTATTTTATCAGCCGTTTTATCAATCCTTCCAAGCCATTAAGTTTTATCTCGTACATTTCGGCCATGAGGCGACCCAGTTTTCCTTCAGGAAATCCCTTTTGTTTAAACCATACAAAATAATACTCTGGCAAGTTTACTAGGTAATATCCCTCGTACTTACCAAACGGCATTTTGTAATTGGCGAGTTCAATTAAATGATTGGGATCGGGGCTATTTATAGGGTTCATAGGTTTTGAGTTGGCGGGCTACAAATACTTCCCATTGGTTTTCTTTATCGTGGTTTTTTGAATGATTGCTTTCTTTATCGAATAAGGTTTGCATTTCACGGCGATCCTTTTCAATTTTATGATAAAGAGCTTCAATTTCCTTTTTTATATTTTTTGAAAAATGGGCTGCGGAAATTTCCTTCCGAAGTTTTCGTGCATGTAACTCCGATATATCAAAATGAGTTTGTTCGTGCTTTAAAGTATAATCTGAAACTTCACCTTTCTTATACCATGACGTTTCTGGATAAAAATTACACGTTACCGAATAATCCATATCTATTTTTCCTTTTTTTTCTGAATAAGAAAAAGAAAACGAGATTCCCGAATTTGTACTTGCAACATAATCGGCAAGTGGTTCTGGCATTCCTTTAAAATCATTCCAAGTAAGTTTAGGCGATTCCTGCCATGATATTCTTTCAGGCTCGCTTTGTGGAAAAAATACAATAAAAAAAGTGATAAGAAGTCTGGGTACTAATAACATAAAAAAAGTAACGCAAAAATTAAGCCTTTTATTTTATTTTGAATTGAAGCGGAAATTATCTCCAATTAAATAAAATTTTCTTTTCAATATCAGGATGCAGACTATAATGTACAGGACAAGTTTTGGCAGTATTTTCTAGAATTTTTTTATTCTTTTCAGAAATATCTGAAGGTAATTCCAATATTACTTCAATCTTAGATATTCTTCTTGGATTGGCAGCCATTATTTTAGTGACCATGGCCGTTGTACCCTCTAAAACCACTTTTAAATTACGAGCTTTAATGCCCATCATGGTAAGCATACAATTGGCAAGACCAGTTGCCACGGTATCTGTGGGTGAAAATGCTTCACCCTTTCCATTATTATCGATTGGGGCGTCTGTAATAAATGTATTCCCAGATTGCAGGTGTTCACATTCGGTACGAAGGTTTCCCAAATACGTTACTTTGGCTGTACTCATTTTGCTTCTTCAAACTGAAGGTTACTGTTGTATTTTATAATATACAAAGCGTTATTTTGATAGCCAGAAAGCAACTTTTTTGTATACCTGAATTTGTTTTCAATATATTCAGTTACATAATCGCTATCGGTCGCTTTATAAACATCATCTGCAGAAGCCAATCTAAGAATTACATCGTAAGTAACATCAAAACCTCTTACCGCATAACGGTTGGGTAAAACTCCATATTTATTTTTATAACTAATCAAAAAGGAATTTAGTTCATTGTAGTCATAGCTTTTATTTACAGAAGGAAAAGTAAAGTTAAGCTTTGCTAAATGAACATTGGACACATCTTGATAATCGTAGGCATCATTTTTATCTAAGGTAAATAATCTCAAATTATTTCCGGATGGCATTCCGTTTAAAAGTCCTACCACATTACTTAACAAAATAGCATTTGACGATTCAAGAATAACCCAATTTTCTATTCCACTTTCTACTTTGCTGGCAATATCATTCACATATAAAAACCCACCTCCCCGAGGAGTAATTATTTTTATATTGGGAAGTGCAGAAACAATCATTTCCTTTTGAGCTTCTTTTTTAGCATCGGCAATTAAAATTATATTTTTACCAGGAGCATTTTTCACTACAAAATCAAGCATGGCTTGTTGTAGCATTTCATCGGTGGGTATTGTTTGAAATAAATTAGAGTACATACGTACTTCACGATTACTCAAAGGCGAGAATACCGGCGTATCTGTACTTCGTAATTCTGCCGCTGCTTTTTCAACGGTTTTTTGAAATAAAGGTCCTATAACCGCATCGATATTTTTAAAATTTTTGGATGCAATTATACTACCTACTTTACTTTCGCTTCCTTCAGTATCATAAACATCCATATGGATTGAAATACCTTTGTCTTTGGCGAATTCAGTAGCCATAAGCACACCGCTATAAAAATCTAAGGCAACACGGGAAGTAGTACTTTTACTGTCTCTTAAGATTTTAGAATTTGAATCTATAGAATCACCCTGAAAACGTGGTAATTGAAAAGGAAGCATTAGCACTAGATTTTTTTCTTTTGTATTTCGAATCCTTCTTTCCAAGTCTACTTTTTCAACATCTTCTGAAATAAAAACAGCGCTATTCTCTTTAGGAATCTTAAGAATCATACCATCCTTTAAACCTTCTTTTGCATACGGATTAAGAGCAATTATCTCTTCTTCTGAAAGACCCAATTTTACTTTTAAGCGATAAAATCCTTCCTTTTTCTGCACCTCATAAAAGTCATATTTATCATCTTCAATGGTTGCTGTGTCTGTAACTGAACCCTCAGGAACATTTAAAACAGTACCAATAGGAAGATTTTCAGTCAAACCGGGATTCATTTCTTCCAATTGGGCAATTGTGATATTGTATTTACGGGCAATTCCGTATTTGGTTTCTTTGGGTTCTACTTTATGAGTTGCGCCAGTATTAACTGGTGTTTCGTTTGTTGTAGATTCGTTGCTAGAAATTACATTGCGAGAGGGTAAAGGGATTTGTATTTTTTCACCCTTTTTTAATCCTCTTGAATACAATTCTTTATTGTATTTTTTTAAATCATCTATAGATACATTATACTCTTGTGAAATACTAAAAAGAGTTTCTTTTCTTTTTACCCGATGTTCTTTAAAGCGTATATGGGAATTTCCTGAATCGAGTTTAACGCTACTCAATGGTAAAATAATAACTGAATTAACATTTAAACCACTTCTCGCATCCGGATTAAGTTGATAAATTGCTTGTGGTGTTGTATTATAGGTTCTGGCAATACTTGAAACAGTTTCTCCTTTTTCTACTATATGACTTTTATAGGTTTGTTGCTGTTGTGCTGCAGGAGCACATCCTACACTAAGTACACAAATTGCTATATAAAAAAATAATTTCATCTGCTTTTGTTTATTGTTTTTACTCATTCAGACGAATTGCCCAAATCAACATTTCAATTAGTTTAAAATGATATGAATGAATTTTAGTAATTATTCCCATTCAATAGTTGCCGGTGGTTTTGAGCTAATATCATACACTACTCTATTAACGCCTTTTACCCGGTTTATTATATGATTACTGGTTTCCTGTAAAAATTCATAAGGTAAATTTACCCAATCGGCAGTCATTCCGTCTGTAGATTCTACTGCCCGTAATGCCACAACTTTTTCGTAGGTACGTTCGTCTCCCATTACTCCTACACTACTTACAGGTAATAAAATGGCTCCAGCTTGCCAAACTTTATCATAAAGGTCCCATTTTTTCAATCCATTTATAAAAATAGCGTCTACTTCCTGTAAGATACAAACTTTTTCAGCTGTAATATCGCCTAATATTCGGATTGCAAGTCCGGGACCCGGAAAAGGATGTCTTCCTAATAATTCTGAAGCAATCCCAAGTTCTTTACCAACACGTCGCACCTCATCTTTAAATAACATTTTAAGAGGTTCTACTACTTTCAGTTTCATGAAATCTGGTAACCCGCCTACATTGTGATGTGATTTTATTGTGGCAGAAGGACCTCCACTTACTGACACCGATTCGATAACATCGGGATAAATAGTCCCTTGAGCCAGCCAGTTTACATCTTGAACCAAATGTGCTTCAGCGTCAAAAACTTCAATAAAAGCATTTCCAATAGCTTTTCGTTTTGTTTCAGGATCACTTATACCCTTTAAGGCTTCCAGAAATCTTGCCGAAGCATCTACTCCTTTTACATTAAGCCCCATGTCTTTATATTGCAACAACACATCGCTGAATTCATTTTTCCGAAGCAAGCCGTTATTAACAAATATGCAATACAGGTTTTTACCAATAGCTTTATGTAATAAAACCGCAGCTACTGAAGAATCTACACCTCCGCTTAAGCCCAAAACTACTTTATCATCACCTAATTGATCCTTTAAGGCTTGTACCGTAGTATCAACAAAGGCTGCCGGAGTCCATTCTTGTTTTACCTTTGCGATGTTTACCAAAAAATTTTCCAGTAATTGCTTTCCATGTGTTGTGTGATATACTTCGGGGTGAAACTGTATGGCAAAGATCTGTTCATCCTCCATTTTGTAAGCTGCATTTACAACATCAGCTGTACTGGCTAATCTAACCGCATGTGCGGGTAAAGTAGCAATAGTATCGCTATGGCTCATCCATACGTTGGTGCCTTCTGGGATATTACTAAATAACGTTTCTCCGTCTTTTATCATCGATAATTTTGCCCGCCCGTATTCTCTAATATTAGAAGGCTCCACACTTCCGCCGTTAAAATGGGCAAGGTATTGTGCTCCGTAACACACTGCCAAAATAGGCTTATGACCTTTTATTTTTGAAAGGTCGGGATGCGGAGCATCTTCACCACGAACAGATAAAGGGCTACCCGATAAAATAACCGCTTTAAATTCGTCTATATTTTCCGGAAAATGATTGTAGGGATGAATTTCGCAGTAAATATTTAGTTCTCTAACCCGTCTTGCGATAAGTTGTGTGTACTGAGAACCAAAATCTAAAATGAGGACGTTATTTTGCATAGGCAAAAGTAAATTAAAAATACAAGTTGGCTAAAAGGTTGGCAATAAAAATAAAAGGTTTTTGGGTTTTGAATTCGATTTCGGTTTCAAAAATAAATATAAGTTGCTACGAGTTTGCGTTAAACATTTGCTAAATCTACTATAAGACTGTTTGACTGATTTTAAATTAAGGTAATTTTAAAAGGTCTATGATTGAAAAAGAACAAATACAACAAATCTGTAAACATTTAGAAGAACAACTTCCCATTAATGAAACCCTTCCGGAGAATGGTAGGTTGCATATGGATAAATTGCTTCCTTATATTTGTGTCTATCGCTATAAAAAGCCAGACTCTTATTTTTCAGGCTTATTAAAAACACAGGCCTCTTATTTAATTATAAAAGATACCGTGGAAGTTTCAGAGCTACTTGAATGTATTTCTTCACAAATTTCTGAAAAATTGAATGCCTTTTTAATTATTGAAATGTGGCCCTTACGAAAGGACCACGATGCCGAATTTGAAATTTATTGCCCTGAAGGGAAAGCACCCGCCACTGTTGCATCTTTAAAAGAAGGCATTGATGAATTACGAGTTATTTACCCAGAAGTTTCTTCAAAAATATTTGATACCCAAAAACGACATCCCCATCATCTTGACGCCCTCCTGGAAATTGAAAACACAAAAGGTTCTGGTAGTTTACTAATTGGATTGGCAGTACCTACAATCTATGAACGAAGAGAAGAACACGAAGTATATTCTTTGTTTTACCGTAAATTCTATTCCCGCTTTTCTGAAATTATAAAACGTGCCGTTTATGAATTTATAAGGGTACAAACCTCAAATCCCTTCAATCATTATTTAATGTTGGGAAAAACACATATCGACCGGATTACCTTGGAGGCCGATTCCCAATTGGCAGAAATAAGCGAAAAAATGTCTTTCCTGTTGCGAACAACACCCGTAAATAGCACTCAAGAATGGGAAAAATTTCAAAAGAATGAATTTAAAAAACCTCCAGCTTTCAACTATCGTCTTATAACCCTTGATCCCGAGCAAGAAAAAAGGAAGTTATTTACCATTCCCATAGATAAAGTAGAAGACCCTACACTTTCGTTTATCTTACGTGACAAACGCCTTGAGATTGAAAAACAACTCACCATGCTGGAAGAAAGAGGTAACGAAAACTTCAAATTCATGGGAGAAAGTCTATATGGCGGTATAGAAGAAGAGGTTTTGGAAGGGGCCTTATCCATCCTAAAAGCGTATCCAAAAGGGGAAGATAGAGGTCATATGAAACGATTTAATTGTCATGAATTTGCTGAACATGCCCAAAAAGAGATCGACTATTATCAAGAAAAATTTCCCAACCTAGAACTTTCCTTAGAAATTAGAAAGGACATTGTAGGCATTATGGTTTCTGAAACAAAATTATTGATCAGTGACCAACTATCTATGGATGCCGCTCGTTGTGATGCACTAGTTCAGCACGAGGTTAGCACACATATTCTCACCTATTGCAATGGTAAACGCCAACCATTACAACAAATGTATGCCGGCTTTGCTGGCTATGACCAATTGCAGGAAGGATTAGCGGTTTTAGCTGAATATTTAGTAAACGGACTCACTGTTAACAGAATGCGTTTACTTGCCGGTAGAGTAATCGCTGCACATTCCATGGTTAGGGGTGCTACTTTTATTGAAACCTTTAATTTACTTCGGAAGGATCATAATTTCAAAGATGAAACAGCCTATTATATTAGCATGCGTATATATCGCGGTGGAGGCTTAACTAAGGATGCGGTCTACTTGGCGGGATTGATTCATTTATTAAAATATATAAAATCAGGCGGAAAACTTGAAGCCTTATACACCGGAAAATTTAATATAAATCATATTGAACTTATTGAAGAACTCTTACACCGTGACGTATTAAAACCCGCACAACTCCCCAGGTTCCTAGAACGTGATATTGCAAAAGAACGCCTTGCAAAATTGCGTGAAGGCATTTCATTAACCGATTTACTAAACTAAAAAATTATGAAGATTGCTTTTATTATAAACGACCATACTACTGAACATCCTAATTTTACGACTCCCGCTTTAGGCTTTGCAGCATATAAACGAGATCACGAAGTTTTTTTTATTGGTGTTGGTGAATTGGCCTATGCTTCAGACGGGCATTTGCTGGCGAGATGTAAAACCATTAGCGGTAAAAATTTTAAAACCACAGAAACTTTTTTTAAAGCCCTTCAGAAAGAAGAATTTACCCGTATTACTTCTCAAGAACTCGATGTTCTATTTCTTAGAAACGATCCTTCCGATGAAATTAACGAACGGGATTGGGCTCAAAATGCAGCATTCGTTTTTGGTGAAATTGCGACACAGGATAAAGTGCTGGTAGTAAATCACCCAAGCAGTTTGGCAGGAGCGGTAAACAAAATGTACTTTCAACATTTCCCTGAAATCATTCGACCCAAGACCATAATTACACGCGATCATCTAGAAATAAAGGAATTCTTTAAAGAACAAAAACAAAAAATGATACTGAAACCGCTACAAGGTTCCGGCGGAAAAAATGTGTTTATGATGGATAAAAAGAATGAACACAATCTCACCCAAACTATTGATGCTATTTGTCGAGACGGATTTGTAATTGCACAGGAATATTTGCCTGAAGCAAAAAATGGGGATACGCGTCTTTTCCTAATGAATGGAGAACCTTTACAAGTTGATGGACAATATGCAATTATGCAGCGAGTAAATGCCAAAGGAGATATAAGAAGTAACATTCATGCCGGAGGAAAACCCGCTAAAGTAAAAATGACAGATCAGATCCTCGAGCTTGCCGAAATTGTAAGACCAAAATTAGTTCAGGACGGAATGTTCTTAGTAGGAATTGATATTGTAGGAGATAAATTAATGGAGATCAATGTATTTAGCCCTGGCGGTTTATCGGTTATGCGGAATATGTACCAGATTGATTTTTCAACCGAAATAATCAAATCTCTAGAGCGAAAAGTACGTTATAAAAATATGTATAAAAATTATTTATTTAACAGCAGGCTCGCTATGCTCTAATTTAATTTTTTCTTGATTCTTGATTCTTGGCTCTTTTTTCACAGTTCCAAAATTGTAAATTCATTTACTAACGGATCCAGATTTTCTTTTAATTGGATAAGTAGATCTTCTCCGTATTCCAGATAAAATTCGGAAAAATTCATGGTGCGTTCCTGCAAACTTTGATTTGGAAATAGTGTATCCTGAATTTCAGTTAATCGTTCCAACTGATTGGCAAGTTTTCGCTTTTGTGCTTTTAGCAATCTTTTTTCAAGGTGATCCAAACCATTCAATTGTTTCTTTTCTTGAGCGGCAACGGCACCTATAAAAGAAGCATCGGTCTTTTGGGCAAGATCATATAAATCTTTAAATTGTTTCTGAAGATGTTCACGCTGTTTTGTAAAATCAATATTTATTTCCGAAAGCTGTTGGGTATGTTTGGTTTTTAATTCATATTGTGGAAGGAATAAAGAAGTCATTTCAACATCTAACTTTTTTAGTTTTTCTGAAAGTTGTTTAGGAACTAAAAGCACTGAATTCCGAAGCAAAAGAATAGGAAAAGGAATATGTACACTTTTAAAATAATCCTTTAACTGAAACCAATACGCAAGCTCTCCCCCGCCTCCAACGTAACAAAGGTTTGGTAAAATAACCTCTTGGTACAGCGGGCGCAATAAGGCATTAGGCGAAAAACGTTCCGGATGTTTATTGAGTTCTTTTAGGAGTTCTTTTTTTGCAAAAGAGATTTCCATTTCGTTTACATAGAATTCGCCATCCTGTTCTATAAAACGTTCGCGTACATCTTTTTTAAGATAGAAAAGATTTATTTCACGAGGATGAACTTGTTCCTTATAACCTTCTTTTATTAATCGCTCTGTGGTTTTTGAAACTTCTTTGAAAGAAAGGTTTTCGGTAAATTCCTTTTCGGCATACGGAATAAATTCTTTTTTAAGAGCAGCATCATTGCCGTCAATAATTACCAAACCGTATTCTGAAAATAATATATTTCCTAAATAGCGGGTAGCTTCCGCGAGGTTCGTATAATTAAGATAGGTTTCTTCAAAAAGCTTTATAAGTTCAGTAGCATTTTTACTATTTCCTAACTGTTTTTTAAAGATTTCAGAAACCTCATTTAAACCTTCGGTAGAAAATTCTCCCACAGCACCGGCAGTTTGACGATTCCATTGTATTTTTTTTCCTGAAAAATTAAAATAGTTGATTTCTTCAAAATCGTGATCTTCCGTCGCCATCCAATAGATGGGTACAAAATTATTTTTGGGATATTGTTTGCTGAGTTGTTCTGTTAAATTAATTACCGAAAATATCTTGTAAAGGAAATAAAGCGGTCCTGTAAATAAATTAAGTTGATGCCCTGTGGTAATTGTAAAGGTATTTTCCTTTAAAAGTGAGGCTATATTATTTTGGGTAGCTTCAGAGGTTTCAACAGTTTTGTATTGATTCCTTAACTGTTTTACCAATTCCTTTCGTTGTGTTTCAGAAAAATATTTTTCTTTTAATTTAATTTGTTTTCCGAAATTTTCAAGCTTTGGAAACTCTCCATAGAAAGAAGCTAACGACTCTTTTTCAGAAAGATAATCACTAATCAGCTGAGAAAAATAACCTGTATTATTATAAGGAATGGTTGTAGTAGGCATAAAATCTGATGAAAATTGAAATAAAAATAACCACTTTAGTCGGTTATTTTTTTAAAGATACGTTAATGTTAAAAAACAAGCCACATGAATAAGCTGGCAAATGAATTTTAAAATGTTCTGCCTGTATTTATAAATTGAATTATATTTAACTTTTCAATTAAAATCCGGTTTCATGAAATACCATTTTTCTTTCTTGTTCTTTTTCTTAATTTCCATCTCAGTTTTTGCGCAATTACAATCTCCGTCTGAATTTTTAGGCTATGAGATTGGCACTCAATTTTCCCGAAATGCAGATGTTACAAACTATTTTGAACATGTTGCTGCAAATAGCAATATGGTGCAATTTTCTAGCTATGGAAAAACCAATGAGCGAAGAAAACTAACCTATGCGATTGTCTCAAGCCCCGAAAACATTGTAAATATTGAAACCATCCGTACAAATAACCTTAAAAACATTGGCCTTGAAAATGGTTCTGCAACTCCTGAAATAGCAATCGTTTGGCTTAGTTATAACGTTCATGGAAATGAAGCTTCTAGCACTGAAGCTGCTATGAATACCTTATACAAACTTATCACCGAAAAACAGGAGTGGCTAATAAATACGGTTGTAATTATAGATCCTTGTGTAAATCCTGATGGCCGTGACCGTTATGTAAACTGGTACAATCAAGTAAAATCTACACCTTATAATAAAGTCCAAGAAGCCGCTGAACACGACGAACCTTGGCCGGGAGGACGCCCAAATCATTACCTTTTCGATCTAAACCGCGATTGGGCATGGGCAACACAAGTAGAAAGTCAGCAGCGTTTGAAACTTTACAATCAATGGATGCCACATATTCATGTCGATTTTCACGAACAAGGTATTAATGAACCTTATTATTTTGCGCCTGCAGCCGAACCTTTTCATGAAGTAATTACACCTTGGCAGCGGGAGTTTGAAACACAGATTGGAAAGAACAATGCAAAATATTTTGACAAAGAAGGCTGGCTTTTCTTTACGAGAGAACGTTTTGATCTTCTTTACCCTAGCTATGGTGACACCTACCCAATTTTTATGGGAGCCATGGGAATGACTTACGAACAGGCAGGTCATGGTATGGCAGGTTTGGGAATTAACACCGATGAAGGTTTTGAGCTAACCTTAAAAGATAGAATGGCACATCATACTACTAGCGGACTTTCTACTGTTGAAATGGCCAGTAAAAATGCTGAAAAATTAAATTCAGAATTTAAAAAATACTTCAACAATTCAGCTTTAGAATATAAAAGTTATGTGCTAAAAGGAAATCCCGATAAGATTAAGGAGCTGACTACGTTATTGGATTTTCATGAAATAAAATACAGCTATGCCAACTCCGGCAAAGTAAACGGCTTTAATTATAACGAAAACAAAAATGGTTCTATGGAAGCTGAAGGCGCTTTGGTTATAAGTACCAATCAGCCAAAGGGAAAAATGGTAAAAGTATTGATGGAGCCCGACACAAAACTTACGGAACCCCTTACGTATGATATTACTTCTTGGAGCCTTCCGCACGCCTATGGTTTAGAAGCTTTGGCAAGTGTAAGTTTAGTGAGCACTTCAGATAAAAAACCGGCTACTTTTATAAATAATATTGCTTCTCCTTCTGCAGCTGGATATATTACTTCCTGGAAAAGCATGTATGACGCTTCCTTTTTAGCAGATTTACTTAAAAGTGATATCAAAGTGCGTTTTTCAGAAAAAGAATTGAGTTACAATGGAAATAAATTTGGAAGAGGATCTCTTATTATTACCCGAAGTGATAACCGTAATAATGAAAACTTCGACAATACGCTAACAAGATTAGCAAACGAACATCAACGAAAATTATACGCCTCCCCTACAAGTTTTGCAGATACAATGACCGATTTTGGTTCACCAGACATAAAGCTCATTAACAAACAGCGCATAGCCTTATTAAAAGGTGAAGGCACTTCTTCATTAAGTTACGGAGCGATCTGGCACTTTTTTGAACAACAATTAAAATACCCTGTAACTTCAGTAGACACAGATAAATTAGGAAGTTTTCCTTTTTATAAATACGATGTATTAATTATGCCGGAAGGTTGGTATGACAAAATACTTTCAGAAGAGAATATAGAAAAACTCCAAGATTGGGTTAAAAAAGGCGGAAAAATAATTGCTATGGGAAATGCTGTTGCTTCATTTGAAGATAAGAAAGGATTTGATCTTTTAAGAAATGAAAACTCTGAAGCGGACAAAAAAAATGACAGCCTTACCGACAGGCTTATTCCGTATGACCAAAGGGAACGTGAAAATGTAAAAGATTTTATTACTGGCAGTATATATAAAATAACATTAGATACATCGCATCCTATGGCATTTGGATTTGATAAAACGTATTACAGTTTAAAACTGGGCAACGATTCCTATCAATTCCTAAAAGATGGATATAATGTGGGTTATATAAAAGAAGAGCCTGAAAGCGTTGCGGGATTTTCAGGAAAAAATGCAAAAGAAGGTCTTAAAAATTCAATGGTATTTGGCGAAACAAGAATTGGAAATGGTAGTGTTATTTACATCGTTGATGATGTCTTGTTCCGCTCCTTTTGGCAGAATGGAAAATTACTTTTTGTGAACAGTATTTTCTTTGTAAACAATAACAGATTTACTTTATAAGCTTCAGAAAATGGCAATAAAAAAATATCGCCCTTTTAAAACAGATTAAAAATTATACTCCAACCTTCTTTAACTCAAAAAAATAAATCTTTGACAGATTTTTTTATCTAATAAGGGTCTGAGACACAGATAATTTATTTTATATTTAAGAAATAATTAACAACTAACCAAAGCCAATCATTATGAAAAAGACCCTTTTCTTCGTCTTTATTTGTTTTTTAAGTTTTCAACTTACTGCACAAAAAACAAGTAAATCAATGGAAAAAGCCACATCGCCTTCCTCCATTTCCTTGGAAAATTTAGTAAAAACAAAAAATAATTCATTTGTAATTACCAAACAACACGTAAGCAGCATTAGTGGAATTCACCACATTTATTTAAGACAAGCAATAAATGGACTTGAAGTTTATGGAACCGAATCAAGTGTCCATTTTGACAAAACCGGAAAAGCTATTGTTACTCACAATAAGTTTTTAAATGATATTCAAGCTACGGTTAAAAATGCTTCTGCTAGCATCACTTCAAAAGAAGCGATACAGTCGGTAGCTAGACAAATGGGTTATAAGGTCTCAGGTCTTCAAGAGATTAAGACAGAAAACACCATAAATAGAAAATCGGTTTTCAATAAAGCAGGCATTTCTTCCGAAGATATTCCTGCCAAATTAATGTACTATTATAGAGAAGGAATAGGATCCACTTTAGTTTGGGAACTTTCCATAGCTGAAACTACAACTTCTGATTGGTGGAATTTCCGTGTAGATGCAGCCACTGGAAAAATAATAGATAAAGATAATTGGACTGTTTCCTGTAATATATTAGGAGATCACGAAAACCATGTACACGCTGCCAAGGACGTAGCTCCTTTTATCGGCCCAATGGAAGAACCGGTAAAAAATAATATGGTTAACACATCAAACTTGGCTCCACCCCCGGCAGCAAGCTACAGGGTATATGCAATGCCAATTGAAAGCCCTAATTATGGCACTCGGTCCTTAGTTACAAATCCCGAAAATTTAACTGCCTCTCCTTTCGGATGGCATGATACAAATGGAATAGATGGAGCAGAATTTACCAATACACGCGGAAACAACGTGGATGCGTATGATGACGATAATGCAAACAATAATCCAGATGGAAAATATGCTTTTAGTCCTGGCGGAAATTTAGTATTTGATTTCCTGCTGAATACTACATATAGCGCTGGAGATCAATCAGAAAATGCAGCCGTAACAAATTTATTTTATTGGAATAATATTATACACGACGTACTTTACCAATATGGTTTTGATGAAGCTAGCGGAAATTTTCAGGAAAACAATTACGGTAACGGCGGACTTGGTAATGACCCTGTAAACGCTGAGGCCCAAGATGGATCTGGAACTTGTAATGCTAACTTTGGAACTCCAGGTGACGGTAACAGACCAAGAATGCAAATGTATGTTTGTTCCAATAGAGACGGTGACTTGGATAATATGGTAATTATCCATGAATATGGGCACGGAGTCTCAAATAGATTAAACAATTTAAGTGGTGCAGAACAAATGGGTGAGGGCTGGAGTGATTATTATGGCTTATTGCTTACAATGGAAAGTGGAGATGCTGGACCAGATTCTCGAGGTGTAGGAACTTGGTTGATTGGCGAAGGTCCAGGAGGCCCTGGAATAAGAGTATATCCCTATTCTACCAATATGGCAACAAACCCTCATACGTATGATGCTATTAAAACAGCAGTCGCACCCCATGGTGTGGGATCGGTTTGGGCAGAAATGCTTTGGGAAATGACTTGGGGACTTATTGATGAATATGGTTTTGATACCGATTTTTATAACGGAACCGGAGGAAATAATATTTCATTGGCACTTGTTACCGAAGGATTAAAATTACAGGCAAGCAACTCAGGTTTTGTAGATGGGAGAGATGGTATATTAGCGGCCGATATGGCTATGTATGCAGGTGCCAACCAATGTATAATTTGGGAAGCTTTTGCAAAAAGAGGTTTAGGTTTTAGTGCAATCCAGGGCTCATCTGGAAGTAAGACTGACGGAACGGAAGCTTTTGATTTGCCACCAACTTTTTCAAGTTTAGATGTTATTGATGAGGTATGTCTTTCAGACGGAATACAAACTGGACTTTCAGGCGGAAACCCAACGGGAGGCGTTTACAGCGGTCCAGGTGTTACCGATGATGTTAATGGAACTACCTATACATTCGACCCTAGTGATGGCGGACCAGGTTTAGTAACAGTTTCCTATACGGTTAACGATTTTTGTACTGGACTCTCAACCGTACTTACAGATGATATTAATGTAACCAACAACCCACCAGAGATTATTTGTTTGGGAACTAGTGCAATACCAATGACCGGCACAAAATCTAGCAGTCCAGGAACAGCAATTCCTGATAATAATCCTACAGGGGTTACAGTAACTATGAATGTAACCGAAGATGTAGTAATAACTGACCTTGATATTAATTTAAATATATCCCATACTTGGGTAGGTGATGTAATTGTTACGATAAAATCTCCATTAGGAACAATGGCTACAATTGTAGACAGGCCTGGAAGAACAACAACTGGATTTGGGTGTTCAGGCGATAATATTGTTGCTGCTTTAGATGATGAAGCTGCCACTCCTGTAGAAAGTGAATGTGCAGGTTCTGTGCCGACAATCAATGGATCTTTCATACCAAACAATCCGTTATCTGTATTTGATGGAGAAAGTACCATGGGTGTTTGGGAGCTAACTGTTTCAGATACAGCTACTGACGATACGGGTACAATAAACAGTTGGGGTATTGATTATGATTATGAAGTTACTGCCGATCCATTGGAAGTTACTCTTGATGGTACAGGCAACGCCACTGTAAATGCAGAAGATTTATTGTACAGTGCTACGGTTGATTGCGGAGGCTACACAGTACTTGCCGGAAGCCCATTGGCGGCAACGGTGAGTTTTACATGCTCAGATATAGGAATGAACACAGTTTCTGTTGAAGTTACCAATGACAATGGCGCAACATCAACTTGTTCAGCTATTGTAAATGTAATTGGCGGAACCGGAACTTTAGTTTGTCCGGGAGATATTACCCAAGATAACGATTTAGGTATTTGCGGCGCAGTTGTAACATATACTGTAGCATCACCTTCTGGTTGCGGTGGTAGCTCTGGTCCTTTGGCAACTGGTGTTGCTTCTTTGGAATTGATTACTGTAAGTGGAGATATATATAGATCTGGACTTAGTTATAATCCAAATTTGGATAGATATTATAGTATGAATGCTGGAAGCTCTTCTTTTCCTATAGATTGCTTTGACGGTACTACTGCGACTCTAATTAGTACAATAGCCGCAGGTTTTGATTATAGAGGAGCCTGGTGGAATCCATCCCTGAGTCAATCTGAAGGGAATGGATATAATACATTCGGGGTTATACTCACTAATTTAGCAGGCGATTGCCCTGATGGAACTGTGACTCCTATTCTTCCAGCCAACCAACCCAATTCGCAATCAATAGGTGATTTTGATTATGACAACAATGAAATAATCTACTATAATGCAGGAGCCATCACACAAGTTGATAGAGCTACAGGTACTACAAATGCAACACTAGTACTTTCTGGAATACCAGGTGGAGCATCCTATGCAGCCTACGCTGTAGGCTATACAGGAATAACTGGGTATGAATATGCAATCTATGATAATACTACCCAATCCGTTCATTTGTATGATCGATCAACAGGGGTTTATGCCGCTGCTAGTAGTATAGGTTTAAGTTTGCCAGCAACAAATTCTGGTTTTACTTATGAAAATGGACAAGCTTGGATTTATTCAAACAACAGGTGGAACGGCTATACCATTTTTGGCGCAGCCAGTGGAACCATTACCCAAACTGCAGGTCTTGCCAGTGGCGAAACCTTCCCAGTTGGAACAACCACAAATACCTTTGAGTATGACGATGGTATAAACCCAGTACAAACATGTTCTTTTGATGTAACAGTTAATGATACAGAAGCTCCTACGGCAGTTTGCCAAAACATTACCGTTCAACTGGATGCGACAGGAAACGTAAGTATATTGGCAAGTGATTTGGATGGTGGATCTTCTGATAACTGCTCAGGAAGTTCTATTTTGATTGCGGGATCTCCATACGATGAATTTTTGAATTATTTAGACCCGACAACGTACGCTTCAGTTAGCCCACCTATAGCTATTAAAGTAGGCGGAAGCCCCGTAAATGGTATAAATGGAATGGATAAAAACCCAATAGATAACCAATACTACATTATTGTAAAGCCTTCTACCGGAGGGCGAAAATTGGCAACTTTAGATCCTATTACAGGAATAGCAACCACTATAGGAGGCAATCTCTCTGAAAGTTTTGCAAGTATAACTTTTGATTTAACGGGTAATCTATACGGTGTTACAGGTGATGGTTCTACAACGTCCGAGTCCTTATTTAGTATAAATCCTACTACTGGCGCTATTACATTTTTAGTTGCACTTGGTGATGGTTCAGATGGAGAATCTATTGCAATAAACCCAGATGATGGTCTTATCTACCATTGGTCAGGTAGAGATACGAACTCAGGTAGAGATACGAACTTTGCATATCAAAGTATAGATCCAAATACGCTGGTAGTAACAAATATTACTGTAACTGGATTTGCTACAGATGAAGTTTTTGGCGCACAATATATTGGGGGCGGAACCTTTCTTCTAGCTAATTTAAACCAAGAGTTTGTTACGATGACAACAGCAGGTGTTTCTACAATGGTTGGAAGTACCGCTCCTAACTATTATAAAGGAATTGAGTTTTATAATCAGTCTTCTTCAGGAAATTTAACATTTTCTGCTAGTCAAACCGACTTCACATGTGCGGATGTTGGAGATAATTCAATTACATTAACTGTAACCGATGGTTCTGGAAATATGGATACCTGCACTTCTACTGTAACTGTGGAAGACAATGAAGCTCCTGTGATCTCTTGTATTGCAAATGACACCGTTGATAGCGATGCTGGCGTATGTACCTATACAGTAGTAGGAACAGAATACGATGCCACGTTTACCGATAACTGTGGTGGAACCCTAACAAACGATTTTAATAGTGCGAACACCCTTGCCGGAGCAGTATTGCCTTTGGGTAATACCGTTGTGATTTGGACCGTAGATGATGGAACCCAAACTGGTACATGTACAACAACAATTACCGTGGAAGACAATGAGGATCCTATTATCACTTGTCCTGCTAGTTTTAGCGTTAATATGGATCCAGGCTCTTGCTTTGCTGTAGTAAACTATGCCGCCCCTATTGCAGTTGATAATTGTAGCGGAGTCTCTGTAGCACAAACCGATGGTTTTGCTTCTGGTAGCATGTTCCCTTTAGGGGACAATATTGTTGAGTTTACCGCTACCGATGCCAGTGGCAACACAGATATGTGCAGCTTTACCATTACCGTGGTAGACAACCAACTTCCCGAAGTGGTTTGCCAAGATATCACCATTGGTCTAGATGCCTTTGGAAATGCTTCCATAGTACCAGCCGATGTGATGGCAAGTTCAAGCGATAACTGTGGCATTGCTTCTTCTATGGTCGATATCGACACCTTTGATTGTAGTGACCTAGGGCCAAACGATGTAACCCTTACCGTCACCGATGTGAACGGCAACAGTGCCTCTTGTACTGCAACGGTAATTATAAACGATAATACCCCTCCTGTGGTGGTATGTCAGGACATTACTATTGCGTTAGATAGTGATGGCAATGCAAGTATCCTAGCAAATCAGTTAGATGGTGGTTCTACCGATGCTTGTGGTAACCTTTCCTATAGCGTGGACATAGATACGTTTGATTGTTCCAATATAGGCGACAACACAGTTGTACTTACCGTAACCGATGGTGAGGGCAACTCCACTACATGCACCGCTACGGTAACCGTAGAGGATGTAACACCTGCTGTAATCGTTTGTACCCCTACCGAGATAACATTGGGTCCCGATGGGATTACCCCAATCTCCCCAGAGGACTTTGCAACAGTAACTGATGCCTGTGGAGTGACCTTATTTCTCTCCACTATTACCTCAGTGGACTGTAGCGATATAGGAAATACACTTAGCGTAACGGTATATGCAATCGATGCCGGTGGCAATACTTCCTCGTGTACCACTACTCTTACCGTGGTGGATACAGACGGGCCGGTGTTCGAGCAAGGAACCTTACCAGGTGACCAGATACGACAAGCAGACCCTAATACGGGCACCTACATCCTGGAGGACTTTACCGTGGGTGTAATTGCAACCGACAACTGTACCGATGGGATTCTTCCGTTGGTAGTGGCTCAGGATCCAGATGCAGGAACTGCATTAGGAGTAGGTGTGTATGACATTACCCTTTCGGCAATCGATGATCAAGGGAACCTTACCGACTATGTCTTTACATTAGTAGTAAACTTCCTGGGAGTGAATGACAATAGCATAAACAACGCTAATATCAAGATGTACCCTAACCCGATGAAAGATATGGTGATCTTGAGCAACCCAAGTGGTATGGCTTTAAACAAAGTGGCCATTTACGATATTATGGGAAGACTTATAAAAACAGTGGACCTAAAAGGAATGGGCACTGAAAAATCAATCCAAGTATCTGAATTGGCAAGTGCAACCTATATGATAATCATATCGGGAGAGAATGGACAGATCACAAAACAATTGATTAAAGAGTAAATAAAAACCTTGTTTTAATTAAAAAAGCCTCCTAAACGGGAGGCTTTTTTGGTTAAAATATCTTTCTTAAGATATCTATAACTAATTAACTATTGCTTTTATTTTTAGTTTCAATCCATTTGCTCATATACTTAGTGCTCTGCAAGGATTGGTGTTGAAGGATTTGGCTAATAAAATTAGTTTCTCTATGACCTTGTAAGTTTTTCAGAATAAAAAGTATTCTATTTTTAAAAGTATCAGAAAATATTTTTTTTTGAAATCTATTTTCCAAGATCTTAAATCCATTTTGTTGAGCTTCAGTAAAGATCTTTTTATTAGCATATAATTCAATTGCAGCTTCTACTATTTTTAACGGTTCATTTTCTATGCTGCCAGAAAAAGGTAATTCTCCGTATAAACCTTCTCCTCCAATAGGTGTTGTAACAGAAGGTGTTCCAGTTTGCATGGCATCCACAAATTTTCCTTTAAGCCCTGCACCAAAACGAAGAGGTGCTAAACATACTTTCGAATGTTTCATGGCTTCTTTTACATCACTGGTCCAACCCTTTAAAATAAATCCTTCTTTTAGGTTGTGAAGTTCAAGGATATGCTGAGGAGCATACGCTCCATAAATATGGAGCTCTGCTTTGGGAAGTTGCTTTTTTACAAGAGGCCAAATCTCTTTTTTCAGAAATAAAACAGAATCAATATTGGGTGTATGTAGCAGGTTTCCAATGGTGATAAAATTACTACGTTCTTCAAAGGAAGGAAGTAACGAAATATCTACAGAAGAAAATTCAATTAAAAAAGGCAAATAAAACAAAATGTCCGATGGAATTTGAAACTTCTCCTCAAGCAATTCCATTTCTACTTCTGAGATAATCAAAGAAATATCACTCCTTAAAATACTGGCAAGTTCCCTTTTGGCAATATCTGTAAACAAGTTGGCTTTTTCTAAAGGAATATTATTTTTCACGGCCTCTTCCCTAGCCTTTCTTAAGAAATGAAGATCTTCAGTATCTAGAATTTTTAAAGCATCAGAACATTTTTCTGAAACACGCCAGCCAAATTGTTCTTCAGTTATATAACGGTCAAATAAAACAATTGTAGGCTGAAGCTGCGTAATAAATTCATCGAAAGAAGAATGATTGAGTTTTATTTCAACCATCTCAATTCCCAAAGAATTTAAGGGTACGCTCCTTTCAGAAATAGAGGCAGAACTGGCAAAGATAATTGTATAATCTTCTTCCTGAAACAATGCGAGTAATTGCATCATCCGGTTTCCAGCAGCAGTGGTAGAAGGCTCGGGAAAAGTATGACCAATAACTAAGAGTTTCTTCAAACTAAGCACAGATTAAATGATATGTAATAAGCCTCCATATCACAGAGGCTAAAATAGATGCACTGATGAAAAGGGTTGCCAGAATAACTATTTTAAGGTTAGATTTCCAATTGATACGATTCAAAATTAATTGAAGTATTAAGGCTATTCCTTCTGAAAAAAGTAGCAGTTTTGAGCATTTGCCAACATCGGGTACATAAAAAATGAAATATGAAAGCACAAGTATTACCAATAATACAAAGGTAAAAACAGTAACTGTCCATTTTGGAAATTTGAACCGATCGTTCTTCATCATCATATCTTTAACTCAAAGATAAGAAATGAGTTGAAACTTCTGGAATGCTTATTCCGGAATTACTTCAGCATATAGATCGAAATCTTCGGCAGCTGTAATTTTTACGGTTGTAAATTCTCCCGTACGAAGATAACCTTCTTCTGCATTGATCAATACTTCATTATCAACATCGGGACTGTCAAACTCGGTACGACCCACAAAATAGCTTCCTTCTTTTCTATCGATAACAACTTTGAACTCTTTTCCTATTTTTTGTTGATTCAGTTCCCAAGAAATTTGTGATTGGATTTCCATAATCTGATTAGCACGATCCATTTTCACTTCTTCCGGCACATCATCTTCAAGATTATAGGCATGGGTGTTTTCTTCGTGAGAATAGGTGAAACAACCCAAACGTTCAAAGCGCATTTCTTCAACCCAACTTTTTAAGGTCTGAAAATCTTCTTCCGTTTCGCCTGGATATCCTACTATTAACGTAGTACGGATAGTCATTTCAGGAACGGCTTTTCTAAATTCTTCCAGTAATTTTGTCGTCTTTGCTTTTGTGGTTCCACGACGCATAGATTTCAAAATAGGATCGGCAATATGTTGCAACGGAATATCTATGTAATTACAAACTTTAGGCTCGTTGCGCATCACTTCCAGTACGTCCATTGGAAATCCCGTAGGAAAAGCATAATGTAAACGAATCCACTCGATGCCTTCAACTTTTACCAATTCTTGAAGTAATTCGGCAAGATTTCTCTTTTTGTAAATATCCAATCCGTAATAGGTAAGATCTTGAGCGATAAGAATTAATTCCTTTACGCCGTTGGCTGCTAACTTTGTAGCTTCAGTAACCAGATCTTCTATTGGAGTGGAACGGTGTTTCCCACGCATAATCGGGATTGCGCAAAACGAACATGGACGGTCGCAACCTTCTGCAATTTTAAGATATGCGTAATTTTTGGGTGTTGTTGTAAGACGCTCGCCAATTAATTCGTGTTTATAATCGGCCCCTAGCGCTTTTAATAATCCGGGTAATTCTGTAGTGCCAAAATATTGATCTACACTAGGAATTTCCTTTTGAAGATCGGGTTTATATCTTTCAGAAAGGCAACCGGTAACAAAAACTTTATCTACAAGACCTTCTTCTTTTTTGGCAACGTATTCAAGAATGGTATTTATACTTTCTTCCTTGGCATTGGCAATAAAACCGCAAGTATTTATTACTACAATGTTTCCTTCCTCTTCATGAACAACTTCTTTATTGCTGGCGCGCAATTGGCCCATCAATACTTCGCTATCGTACACATTTTTGGAGCAACCTAAGGTTACTACATTGATCTTATTTTTTTTTAACGTTTTTGTTCTCATAAATTTAGGAGTAAGTAGTAAAAGGTAATAATTATAATCCTTGTTCCATCTTACGTATATATGCATTTAATAATTTTGAGACCTCTTCGGCTGCCGAAAAGTACTCAGACGTGGACAATTTTGATGGGCTTTCTGCCACACAATCAAATCCTTAAAACTCTTAGATTTAGGCATAGTTCTTCTTGCTTCTTATTTAAAGAATGAATCCACAAACTCAATCTTATTAAACACTTGAAGATCTTCAATATTTTCTCCTACTCCAATATATTTTACAGGAATTTGAAATTGATCGCTAATACCTATTACAACACCGCCTTTTGCAGTACCGTCCAGTTTTGTAACGGCAAGCGAAGTAACTTCGGTAGCGGCAGTAAATTGTTTGGCCTGTTCAAAAGCATTTTGTCCTGTAGAACCATCCAAAACTAATAAAACTTCGTGGGGAGCATTGGGAATTACCTTTTGCATCACTCGTTTTACTTTAGCAAGTTCGTTCATTAAATTCACTTTATTATGTAACCGTCCTGCAGTATCTATAATAACCACATCTGCATTTTGGTTAACTGCGCTTTTTAATGTATCGAAAGCTACACTGGCAGGATCGCTGCCCATGCTTTGTTTTACAATTGGAACCTGTGTTCTATCTGCCCAAATTTGAAGTTGGTCAATCGCGGCAGCACGAAAGGTATCGCCTGCTCCCAAGATTACACTTTTACCTGCTTTTTTAAATTGGTAGGCTAATTTACCAATAGTCGTAGTTTTACCCACACCGTTTACCCCAACAACCATAATAACGTAGGGATCACTTTGTGAAGGAATTTCAAATTCGGTTGCGTTTCCTGTATTTGTTTTGCTTAACAAACCGGCGATTTCTTCGCGAAGGATTAGATTAAGTTCGTCGGTACCTAAATATTTATCTTTTGCAACCCGTGCTTCGATGCGGTCTATTACCTTAAGGGTAGTATTTACGCCTACATCACTGGAAACAAGTACTTCTTCCAGATTATCGAGTACATCCTCATCAACTTTATTCTTTCCGGCAACTGCTTTACTAAGCTTGCCCATGAAACTTTCTTTGGATTTTTCAAGTCCTTTATCTAAAGTTTCCTTTTTATCTTTTGAAAATATTTTTTTAAAAAAGCTCATATAATAAGTTTCAAATAACTAAAGAATCTAATATATCCATAAAAAAATGCCAAAAGATCAAATAAAATTATATTTGGTCTTTTGGCAAATATATAAATGTAAATAATATTAAAAAATTATTCTGGGTCCTCGGGTATTTCTTCAACTGTCATTTTACATTCACTACAAGTACATTCTATAGCGCCCGTTGCTGGATAAAAACGTTCTCTACAATCACAAGTACCATTACAATCTATAATAAAATCTGGCACTACTTTATTAGAAGTCTCAGAATAATAATTTTGAACAACCATAAAAGTAGAAGGTCTTTTTTGATCATCTTGATATGTAATGGTCATTATAGTAGCCTCTTTGTATTTTTCAGTTTCAATACTGATCACCTGTATGTTTTTTGGTGCTGATTTAAATGTTCTTTTAAAACTTTTTGTAGCCAAATTTTCAAAACTTACTTTTGAATTTTTATTAGTATTATTCTTAGGGTAATGATCCGATATATGCATTACACAATCTGAACAAGAACATTGCACATAGCTATTGTCGCCATCAACAATACCCTCCAAATGACAATCGCATCCACCTCGACAATATACAATTGTATTCTCATCACCCAATTTATTTAAAACACCTTGAGAATCAAATAGATCCTTGATAGCTGCGTTTTCATTTTCACCTTGTTTTGTTATATAATCAATAAGATAAAACTCACCATATTTTTTAATCTTTATAATATTAGCTATATTATCTTGATTGTTATATCTAAACCCTTCTATTCTATTTTGAATATAAACATTATCTTCTTCATTAATATTCTGAATTAAATCAGATGAAGATTGGGAGTTTCCATCTTGTTGTTCAATAGTATTACTTTCATCACTACAGGAAAATAATAATAATAATAATATAAAAAAAATCTGGCTGATTTTTAACATATTTTAAACTATTTAAGATTAATACTTCTAAAGATACAAATATTAATTCAAAAAAAAAGTAAAAATTCAAAAACAGAAAAAGCCACTCTTCTATAAAAGTGGCTTTACTATCGTATTTTGGAGGTGGTTATTTTTTGTTTAACCAATCATTTACCATTTCGGGACCCATGATAGCTTCGTTAAATATGTATGCTCCTGTCTTAGGCGATTTAACCATTTTAATTACTTTGGTTAAACGTTTTGATCCTGTTTGTAATGATGCTACTGATTTCTTTGCCATGGCTCAATTATTTTATCTCTTTATGAACAGTCATTTTATTAAGGATAGAATTAAATTTCTTTAACTCGATCCTGTCTGGAGTGTTCTTTTTATTTTTTGTAGTGATGTAACGAGAAGTTCCTGGTTTTCCAGACTCTTTATGCTCTGTACATTCTAAAATTACTTGTACTCTGTTTCCTTTTTTAGCCATTATAATAGACTTTATCCGTTATGCGATTATTTGTTTAAGTAGCCTTTTTCTCGTGCTTCTTTAATAACTGCAGAAATCCCTTTTTTATTTATGTTTTTTAATGCTGAAGTTGAAACACGAAGTACTACCCACTTGTCTTCTTCAGGAATATAAAAACGCTTTTTCACAAGGTTCACATTAAACCTACGCTTTGACTTGTTCATCGCGTGAGACACGTTGTTACCAACCATTGCCTTCTTTCCCGTTAGCTCACAAACTCTTGACATTATAGTAAAATATTTTGGTTATTTTAAAACTGGGTGCAAATTTAAGTAAATTTGTTGTTATGCACAACAAAATAAATTTAGTTTTTCAAAATTTCTTTCAGGAGCATTTCCAAAGCTTTATGAACGGTTTTGGTAATGACTCTTTTTCGGGAGTTTCCAAAGTTAAATTTTTCTGAAATAACCCCCAACGGGCTTGCAATTGCAATACAAACCGTACCCACATCTTCTACTCCGTCCCCTTTGCTTGGACCGGCAATACCCGTTGTAGAAATTGCAAAGTCTGTATGAAATAATTTTTGTGAACGCTGCGCCATAGCTTCGGCAACTTGAAGGCTTACAACGTTATATTTTTCAATTAATTTAGGATCAACGCCTAATACTTCAGATTTTAGGTTAGTTTCATACGGTATTATACTTCCTTTAAAGTAAGCGGAAGCTCCTTTTTCAGAAGTTATCCTTTTGGCTATGGCTCCACCTGTACAACTTTCGGCAAGGCTTAGGGTTTTTCCTTTTTGGGTAAGCAAAGTTGCAATACGTGTTTCAAGACTGGTCTCTTCTTCATAACCCACCGCAATATCTTCCAGTAGTTTATGTAAAATCTGCATTTGTGAATTTACCCTTTCCTGAAGTACTTTCTGGTTTGTTCCGGTTGAAGACAGACGTAAACGAACTCTCCCCAAGGAAGGTAAATACGCTAATTTGATAGCGGCAGGAAGATTATTTTCAAAATCTTCAATAGTTTCTGCAATTTCACTTTCTCCTTTTCCGTAGGTAAGAAGTGTTTTATGAAATATAAAAGGTCTTTTAAAACGTTTAATAACACGCGGAAGCACTTCTTCGGAAATTAAATATTTCATTTCGTAAGGCACGCCCGGTAAAGACACGAATACTTTATTGTTCTTTTCCATCCACATTCCGGGTGCTGTGCCGTGAATATTTTGAAGGATTGTTGCAGAAGAAGGAACCTGAGCTTGTTTTAGGTTTGAAGGCAAGGGTTCCCGTTTAATATATTTCTTGAAAATCCTGTGAATGTTATTTAAAACCTCATCATTTTCAACCAAAGTATCATCTAAGAATTCGCAAAAGGTTTGTTTGGTAATATCGTCTTTCGTAGGTCCTAATCCGCCTGTAACTATAACTAAATCTACGCGCTCTTGAGCTTCATAAAGTGTTTTTAAAATATGCTCACGATCGTCTTGAATTGAAGTAATTTGAAAAACTTTTACCCCAATTTTATTTAGTTCCTTTGAAATATAGGCAGAGTTTGTATCGATAATCTGGCCTATCAGAATTTCATCTCCGATTGTGATTATTTCAGCGAGCATTAAAGGTTAAAATCTTCTTTAAGCTCTTTAAAAACATGGGTTAACGTAGTACTCACATTTTCCATGTATCCGGCTATTGCATCATTTTTTTTTGAAGTTCTGGTCCACGATTCAATAAAGCTGATATCTTTTGCCAGTTCCACCCCAAACATTTCAAAATTGGGTTTCATTTTATGTGCAAATTGATATGTCAGTTCTTTATTGTTATTTGCCACAGCTTCTTCAAGTGAATGTAAGTCGGGTGGAATTTCATCAAGAAATGTTTGGGCTACTACGACCATAAATTCGGTATCGTCTCCTGCAATTTCCTTTAAACTTTCTATTGAATAATGCTTACTCATCTATTTTATTTTTATTGAAAAAACCTCTTTCTCCTCTATAAAACCAGTTAAGGTATCATTTGGGGAAACTTTTGCAACTCCTGCTGGTGTGCCTGTAAAGATAATATCTCCTATCTTTAAAGTAAAATATTTTGAAATATATTCGATTAACTCATCAATTTTCCACAACATAAAGGCCGTATTCCCCGATTGAGCGGTTTCTTTATTCTTTTTAAGGCTAAAATTTATATCATTTACATCTTTAAACGAGTCTTTTGGCATAAAATTACCTACCACTGCAGCTCCATCGAACGCTTTGGCCTTTTCCCACGGAAGTCCTTTTTCTTTTAACTGCGATTGTAAATCACGTGCTGTAAAGTCTATTCCCAATCCTATTTCATCGTAGTATTTATGTGCAAATTTACGATCAATATGTTTTCCTACTTTAGTAATTTTTACCAATATTTCAACTTCGTGATGAACATCATCTGAGAAATCCGGTATAAAAAAAGGCTGTTTTTTTAAGAGAATAGCCGTATCCGGTTTTAAGAATAAAATAGGATGCTCCGGTTTTTCATTTTGGAGTTCTTCAATATGAGCGGTATAATTTCTGCCAACACATATAATTTTCATCTTACTCTAATTTATTGTTTAATTTCTGAAGCTTTATACGTGTTAACACATTTTTAGTATATAAAGGGAAGTCTGCATTAAGCAGCCATCCAAAATAACCTGGTTCTTTTTCCAGAACCTCACTTACGAGCTTTCCTTTGTGCTTTCCGAAGGAAAAAATCTCTTCCTTTTTTTTGTTATAACCTATATAACCTGCAAAATCGGCAAAATTCTTATGTGCGCTAAAAGATGCCAATGAAGAAATATCATTGTCGAGATCTTCATATCGATCCAACTGTGAAAGTAATACTTCGTAGGTTGCATTGGTATCTGCCTCGGCCCCGTGTGCTCCTACAAGATCTTTATCGCAATAAAATTTATATGCAGCTTCAAGCGTTCGTTTTTCCATTTTATGAAAAATAGTTTGCACATCAACTGAAAGTGCTTTTTTCATATCAAAATCTATTTCGGCTCGAAGTAATGCTTCAGCCAGTAATGGAATATCAAAACGATTGGAGTTATAACCTCCTAGGTCACAATCTTTTATAAGCGCATAAACTTTTGGGGCAAGTTCTTTAAAGGTAGGTTCGTCAACCACCATTTCATCTGTAATTCCATGAATATCGGAAGATTCTTTTGGAATTGGAATTTCAGGATTTACACGCCACGTATGGCTTTCTTTATTTCCGTTAGGGTATACTTTTAATATGGCAATTTCTACAATCCTATCGGTTGCAATCTGGATTCCAGTGGTTTCCAGATCAAAAAAACAGATGGGTCTTGTTAAGTTTAATTTCATTTTATATAGCTAAGAGACAAAGGTAGTATTTAATAATACTTTGCTCCAGAACTAAAACATAAAATTATGTTTTAAATTTTTAAATAAAACAAAAATTAAATTTCCCGCTTAGTATCCCAAGCTTCTAAATAATCGGCAACTCGCTTTACAAATTGTCCTCCCAAAGCACCATTTACAACCCTGTGATCGTAAGAATGAGACAAGAACATTTTATAACGAATCCCTATAAAATCACCTTCAGGGGTTTCAATCACGGCAGGCACTTTACGAATGGCACCCAAAGCCAAAATACCCACTTGTGGTTGATTAATTATTGGTGTTCCCATTATACTTCCAAAGGTTCCTACGTTTGTTACGGTATAGGTTCCACCTTGAATTTCGTCAGGTTTAAGTTTATTTTCTCTGGCACGGCCTGCAAGATCATTTACTGCCTTGCTCATTCCTACCAGATTCAATTGGTCTGCGTTTTTAATAACGGGAACGATTAAGTTTCCATCTCCCAGAGCAGCTGCCATTCCTAAATTAATATTTTTACGCTTAATGATCTTATCGCCATCAATGGCAATATTCATCATTGGGAAATCTTTTAAGGCCTTAGCTACAGCTTCCATAAAAATAGGCGTAAACGTAAGGTTTTCACCCTCACGCTTTGCAAAAGTATCTTTTACTTTTTTACGCCAGTTCCATATATTGGTAACATCGGCTTCTATAAAAGATTGAACGTGTGCAGAGGTTTGAACACTTTCAACCATGTGATGGGCAATTAGTTTACCCATTCGAGTCATTTCTATAATTTCATCACCACCATTTACTGAAACAGGTGTTTTAGGCTTAGCAGGAGCAGGACTTGCAGGAGCAGGATTTTTATCTTCAATTGCTGTTGTAGGTTTTGGAGAAGCTGAGCTACGATTTTCAACATACGTCAAGATATCGTTTTTGGTAACCCTTCCATCTTTTCCGGTACCGGAAATTGAATCTAGTTCACTTTGGAAAATTTCTTCAGCAGAAGCGATGTTTTTTACAAGTGGCGAGTAAAAACGATCCTCTGAATTTTCAATCGCAGGTTGCGTTGTTTCTTTAGCGGTTTCAACTTGTTTTTCTACCTCTTTTACCATTTCAGGAGCAGGTTTCTTTTCCTCTTTGGCTTCCGAAGGTGTGTCATTACCGCCTTCAGTTTCAATAATAGCAATGGTTTGCCCTACTTGAACGACATCGTCTACATTAAATAGTTTTTCAACCAAAACGCCATCCACCTCACTTGGAACTTCGCTATCTACTTTATCGGTAGCGATTTCCAAAACTGCTTCGTCGGCCTCAATAGAGTCACCAACTTCTTTTAGCCAGCTGGTTAATGTTGCTTCTGCAACACTTTCTCCCATTTTTGGTAGTTTCAATTCAAATTTTGCCATAATGCTATTATCTTACTTTTTTTTAACGGTGCAAAATTAGTTAAAATTTGTAGGTTTTTTGTTTGAAAAATCTTAAAAAACGATTACGCTTCCTTTTTGGTCACTTTGGTCGCTTCCTAAAATAAATTTACATCCTGTGGGACGAATACGAAATTGATTGTTTTTATTTTTTAGTCTTTTCATTATTGAGAAGACCTGTGAATACGACATATAATCAATATCGAAGATAAGCATGGAATTACTAAAGGTTTCTTCCTGAAAAATAGCTTTTGACGCCGATTTTAAAGGGATATCCAGATGTTCGGAAAGACCTTTTAATATCGTAATATTCTCAGTAAAAACATAGGCTTGTTCAACTTTTGGAACAATTACTTTAGCATTAGTAGTACCCTGTCTTTTCTTTGAAAAATAAACACCTGCATTTACCAGTTTATCAATTAAAGTGTTGGTATTTAAATGTTTTTTATAAAAAATTTGCATTGCCCCGTAAAACCGTTCTAAATACACTTCATCTTTTTGCGTGCTTTCGCCTTTGTAATGAAGTACTTCTGTATTTCCTATATAATAGTTTTGATATCCGGCTTTTATAATTTTATAACAAAGGTCTATATCTTCTCCGTACATAAAATAATCTTCATCAAAACCACCCACTTCATTATAAATTTCTCGCTTTAAAAACATAAATGCTCCTACTAACACGGAAACATTTCCCGATTTCTCTTCAGGAATATTAGAAGCATAATAGCTTTTAGAAAATCCTAATAATTTTAAAAAAGCCACTTTTGGGGTGGGAACGTTTCGTTTGCTTTCAGGAAGAAAATTACCCGTGCCGTCAAGTAAATAAGATCCTATAGCCCCTATATTTTGTTTGTGTTCTGCAATATTTAGGCAGTTAAAAAAAGCATCTTCTGCAACGGCGGTATCTGGATTTAAAATACAAATATATTCGCCTTTTGCCACTGCAACAGCCTGATTATTTGCTTTACTAAAACCTACATTCTCTTTATTTTCAATTAGAATAACATCAGGAAAATGTTTTTTTACCATCTGGCAACTATCGTCGGAAGAGTTATTATCGATTACAATAATTTCTGCCTCGATATTTTTCGCTCCTCTTTTAACACTTAGTAAACTTTGTTCGAGAAAATACCGAACATTGTAATTAAGGATTATGATGGATAGTTTCACTTTTATGAGCTTTTAAGTGAAGATTCAAAAGGAATTCTATGCAGGATGCTACGTCCCAAGGTAACCTCATCGGCATACTCTAGCTCATCACCTACCGAAATTCCTCTAGCAATGGTTGTGGTTAAGATGTTGTAGGGCTCAATTTGCTTGAAAATATAAAAATTGGTCGTATCTCCTTCCATTGTGGAACTTAAAGCAAAAATAAGCTCTTCTATTACACCTTCTTTTATTTTATCGACAAGGGAAGTTATTGTTAAGTCTCCAGGTCCAATACCATCCATAGGCGATATTTTACCTCCTAAGACATGGTAATACCCTTTGTATTGACTTGTATTTTCAATTGCCATTACATCACGAATATCTTCAACAACGCAAACAATATTTTCCAATCGGTTTGGATTTGCACAAATTTCACATAAAGCAGTATCTGAAATATTATGGCAATTTTTACAAAAATTGATTTCCTCTCTCATGGTTTGTAAACTTTGTGAAAGGCGTTGTGTTTGAGAAAGGGGCTGTTTCAAAAGATGTAATACCAAACGAAGTGCTGTACGCTTACCGATACCGGGAAGCTGCGACATTTCGTTAACAGCATTTTCAAGTAGTTTTGAAGAGAAATCCATAGCACAAATATAACTAGCAAGATAAAAAAAATGCTTCAGAAAATGTAGTCTTTTTCTGAAGCATTCCCTAAAATATAAAAGCTTTTAGTTTTTAATCAATTTTTTGGTGATAATTCCTTTTTCAGAATTTATCCGAATAAAATACACTCCGTTTTGCAAATCAGAAATATTTAATTCATTTGAACGTGAAAAAGATCTATCGGCTTGATAAATAACCAACTTTCCTGAAGTGTCAAAAACCCTAATATCTCCTTCTAAAGGCTCTTCCAAAGAAATTATAACAGAATTGGTTGCAGGATTTGGATGTATGGTCACACTCTTTTCAGAAATTATGTCCGCTACTGCCAACAAAGGATCTACTACAGGAGATACCCAAAGACCACGACCGTATGTTGCTGCATACAGCATATTTGTTTCGGTGTTGATGTCAAGTTCGTTTACAATAACATTAGGCAAATTATTGCTGTAAGGTTGCCAATCTTCTAATGTATTGTCTATATAATAGATACCGTAATCCATTCCTAGATAAAGGCCATCTTCACCATTATCATCCCATACAACTGACAATGCACTGAAATTAGGCAAGTTTTTCTTATAGCTCGTCCAGGTATTTCCTCCATCAACAGAAACCATAATTTTATTTCCATTGGTAGTTGCCGCTGCAATCATATCAGGATTTGTGGGATGAATGGCAATGTTATTAATCAAACCTCCGGGACTTGCAACCTGCGACCAGTTTGAAGAACCACCATCTATGGTTTTAAACAAAAACCCATTATCAACTACGTACATTATTTGGTTATTGGAAGGTGCAATTTTAAGGTCTTCTAAATAAGAACCAAAATTTTGAGAAATAGGCGTCCAAGAATTACCTCTATTTATCGACTTATAGACAATGTCATAACCAATATAAATAGTATTCGATACGGAAGGGTCTTGTTCAAAAGGAGATACCCAGTTTCCAGAGCCACTTCCTGGGGAATTTATATTATTGTAAGAATTCCCTCCGTTTAAGGTTCTATACATATTTCCATATTGAGAGGTACCATACATTGTTAAAGGGTTATCCTTGTCAATAAAACCTTCCATGCCGTCTGCCCCCAACCAGTCATACCAGCCGTTTGCAGCAGTATAAAAAGAAGAACCATTGTCTTGAGAACCACCAGTAACCACTACATCTTGTGTTTGAGAAACGCCTATCTTATAAAACTGTCTTATTCCAATTCCTGAAGTAAGGTCGGTATAATAATTTGAAGTTACATTAGTTGTGTTTTCAGCTTTATAAATTCCTCCATCTGTTCCTACAAAAAGTGTTGAACCTACAAACTCTAAAATATCAACATCTGCATGGCAATATCCTCTATTTGCAGCAGCAGCTTGTCCGGGGATCCAATCGGAAGTACAGTTAAAAGTAACCCCAGCATTTGTAGACCGCCAAGTAAGCACACCTGCAATATGCACTTCATTTACATCATTTGGGTTTACTGCAATATCCATATCACGCGGAGCTTGTCCACTATTATCGTTTCCTGAAGTACTATATCCAAAGAAATTACTACCTCCATGATTTAATTTTGTAAAATTTGAACCACTGTCGGAAGAATTATAAAAGCCTCCAAATATTCCATTATTTGCTTCCACTACATAAACAATAGAAGGGTTATCTGGAGAAACGCCTATCATTTTAGGTTGAAAATCAAAGCCTGAAACAATTGTAAAGGTCTCTCCCCCATCAACGGATTTCTGAAATCTAATTCCGGATGCATAAACCACTGAAGGGTCACCGGGCTTAAACTCTACATCATATGCTTTTGAATCGGAGCCAATGGACTGCCAAGTATTTCCACCATCGACAGTTCTGTAAATACCTGCATTTTGACTACAAGCAAACATAATGTTGCTATTGGTAGGATGAATAAGCACCTTATTAATTAAAGAATTACTAATATCGGCGAATTGATTCCAAGTAGCTCCCGAATCGGTAGATTTAAATATAACACCACTGGTAGATCCAAAATAATATGTATTTGAATCAGCTGGATTAATAGCAACCGAGTATACACTTAGATTTGTAAAATTATCATTTAAAGGAATCCAATTTTGACCTCCGTCGGTTGTTTTCCATACACCACCTGTATTGGCGCCGATAATAATATGGTCGTTATTGGTTTTGTCGACAGCAATGCCTGTAACCCTTCCCACGCCAGGGTTCCAACCTGTAGTTGAATTCCAGCTTGTTGGGCCTAGTTCCTGCCAGTTATCACTTAATACTTGACGGTTTTGGGCCGTTTCATTTAAATAGGCATTATATTGTTGCAATTCGGCTATCCTTTCAGAAACAATTGGCAAATAACCATCTTCATTCATTAAACGTAAGGCATTGTATTCCCATCGTTTAAATTGTTTATAGCCAGAGCCTCTACCTTTATCCTTACCAGCAAAATATGCTTCGGCAGTAGAGATAACCGTTTCAACTTTATACGTACCCGCATCCATCATTTTAAGGTATTCCTGAGATTGGGCAGTGAAAAAAGTAACTAAAAAACTTAACGACAGTAGTAGCAATTTAAATTTCATTTTTTTAATATTTTATGCTAATCGAGTAGGTATTTAAAAGAAAGTTTTCAAATGTATTAAAAAATAAATTTGCCAAGTACGCAATCTTTGTATTTTTACCAAAAGTCGAAAACACTTAACGAAACTTACATATCCATGCAACCATCTCATATACTTCTTCTTATTGCCGGTTATTTTGGCGTTTTATTATTGATTTCCTATTTTACAAATAGAGGAGGAAGCAATGCTGATTTTTTCAAGGCAGGAAAACAATCACCTTGGTATTTAGTAGCTTTCGGGATGATTGGAGCTTCATTAAGCGGGGTCACCTTTATATCTGTGCCGGGCTGGGTTGAAGCTTCACAGTTTGGATATTTTCAAGTGGTTTTAGGATATACGGTTGGTTATGCTGTAATTGGCACTGTGCTTCTACCCCTCTATTATCGATTAAACCTTACCTCAATTTATACATACCTTGAAGGGCGTTTCGGAAACTATTCCTATAAAACAGGTGCTACATTTTTTCTTTTATCGAGAATTGTCGGTTCCAGTTTCAGGCTTTATCTGGTGGCAATAGTACTTCAAAACCTGGTTTTTGACAGCTTGGGTCTTCCGTTTTGGTTAACAGTTACCATTACTATCTTACTTATCTGGCTTTATACATTTAAAAGTGGAATTAAAACCATTGTATGGACCGATACCTTACAAACACTCTTTATGCTTATTGCTGTTGGAGTTGCTGTTTATTTTGTGGCGACAGATCTGGGACTTTCATCCAGCAACATATTTAGTTTTATTGCCGATAGTGATCTTTCTAAAATGTTCTTTTTTGATGACTGGAAATCAGCAAACCACTTTGTAAAACAATTTATAAGCGGTGCTTTTATTGCCATTGTAATGACAGGTCTCGACCAGGATATGATGCAAAAAAACCTTACCTGCCGAAATTTGAAAGATGCCCAAAAGAATATGTTTTGGTTTACCATAGTTCTTACTATCGTAAATTTTGTGTTTTTGGCATTAGGACTTTTACTTACTGTTTATGCGCAACAAAATGGAATTGATGCTGTTAAGGATCAACTTTTTCCAACGATAGCCACACAATCTGACTTAGGGTTTGGTATTGCTATATTCTTTATACTCGGCTTGATTGCAGCTGCTTACTCCAGTGCTGATAGTGCGTTAACCGCCTTGACCACTTCGTTTAGTATTGATATTATGGATATCGAAAAGAAATATGACGAAAAGAAACAAGTAAAAATTAGAAAGACAATTCATATTCTCATGTCTATTGTACTGATATTCGTTATAATTATTTTTAAGTATGTGATTGCCGATGAATCGGTAATTTCAAAACTATTTGTATTTGCGGGATATACGTACGGACCTCTATTGGGGCTATATGCTTTTGGAATGTTTACCAAATCACTTGTAAAAGATAAGTGGGTACCCATTGTAGCAGTAGCTACTCCATTTTTAGGATATGCTATCAGCTATTTTAGTAATGCCTGGTTTAATTTCGAATTTGGATTCTTCATCCTTATTTTAAACGGGACGTTAACTTATTTAGGTCTAGTATTGATTCGTACCCAAAAGAACTAAAGTACAGGCTACTTCCATCTGAATATTATTCTTTTTAAGAATATCGTAAAACTCCGGATTTTCAGTTCCCGGGTTAAAGATAACACGCTGTGGATGCAATGAAACTACATAATCATAATACTCCTGTTGCCTTTTAGGGTTTAGGTATAAAGTTACGGTGTTAATATCTTCAAAAGGTTCTTTTTCAGTGTTGATATCTACCCTGCGACAACCCCATGTTTTAAACCTACGGCTTCTACCGGTTGATTATATGTTACCAAACGGTTGATTGCTAAATTTGAATAGCGGGCGGGATTTAAGCTTGCGCCTAAAACTAATGTCTTCTTTTTCATTTTTGAAAATTACAATGTCTAATTAATATCATTTCATAAAAGTTCGTTAAAAATAAATATTAATGTAACAATGCTTTTTAATACACGTCTATTGAGTAGGAATATTTCTTCTTTACTGTGAAAATTTTTACGTTGATGGTTAGTGTTAATAATAGCAGTAAAGTCACAAGCCTGAAGTTTTTACTTCGGGCTTGTTTTTATTAAAGTTATTTTAATGTTAAATCATCAACTTGAATACAACTTTTTGTACCTGTTTTACGTCTATATAACTGAACACCTATATTATACATTTTTTTAATTTATTTGAATTAGCCGTTCTAATCTAAAAAAAACTATTTAGGTATATCAAAAAGCCTTTCAAATTTGAAAGGTTTTTTGTTTTTTTCTGAATACATTACCAACGTATTATAACGCTTCCCCAGGTGAAACCACTTCCAAAAGCTGCCAGAACCAACAAATCGTCTTTTTTTATTTTACCTTGCTGCCACGCTTCACTTAAGGCAATTGGGATTGAAGCCGCCGTAGTATTTCCATATTTTTGGATATTGTTAAATACCTTATCGTCTGGTAGATTAAATTTCTTCTGAATAAATTGGGAAATCCTTAAATTTGCCTGGTGTGGAATCAACATATCGATATCCTCAACATTTAAATTGTTCGCTTTTAATCCTTCTTTTATAACTTCAGAAAACCTAACAATGGCATGTTTAAATACAAATTGGCCGTTCATATATGGGTAATACGGAATGTTTTCCTGATCGTTTTCTGCAATTATTTCAGGTACCCAATGTTGTGTAGTTGGACCTTGTAAAGACAATTCATTTTTATGTTTTCCTTCGCTATGAAGATGTGTAGAAAGAATTCCGCTTGTGTCGTCATTACTTCTCGATAAAACTGCAGCACCTGCCCCATCGCCAAATATTACGGAAACACTTCTACTACGTGTACTAAAATCTAGTCCACCGCTATGGTTTTCACTACCAATTACTAAAATGTTTTTATACATTCCCGTTTTTATAAACTGATCTGCTACGGAAAGCGCATACACAAAACCACTACATTGATTGCGGATATCTAGAGCGGGAATGGTTCGCATACCCATCATTTCTTGAACTTCTACACCACCTCCGGGAAAATACATATCGGGACTTAAGGTTGCAAAAACAATCATATCTATATCATTGCTATCCAGACTGGCATTTTTTAAAGCTATTGTGGAAGCTTTTACAGCCATAACAGAAGTAGAATTTCCGTCACCCTTTTTAATATGCCTACGCTCCTTTATACCAGTGCGCTCTTGTATCCAAGCATCATTTGTATCCATGCGTTTTGCAAGATCATCGTTAGTAACCACATTTTCAGGGACATAATGCCCCATTCCGGTAATTTTTGATGTATACATTCAATTTTAATTTTTAAACAGAACAGCAAGGTAAGTATTCAAGCTTATTGGAGGAAATATTTTTTAACCTATATAATATGCACGCATAGTATATGGTTATTGATTTTTATAATAAAATAAGGGTGCAAAATTTGCACCCTTATTAACAACCTAACCAATTAATAGAATTACTTCAATTTCATAGCAATTTCTATAATTCTACTTTTAATAAAATAAATGTACGAAAGCTTGTTTAATAATACTGTTAAAGGTTTAAACAAAGTTTTGTTAAAGTTCATATCTGCCCAAAAGCAATTACTGAAACTACAAGGAATACTGTTAATTTCCATAAATTCGTTTTCATAGCTTTTTATTTTAAAGTTTATTTTTTCAGCTTAAATTTAACGCATTAACCCTTTACCTTAAAGGAGTTTAATTGTTTTTTAACTGAAATCGATTGCCCTTTAATAAAGTGATAACAAAAAATTTGGGTGCTCTGAAAAATACGTAACATAAAAGCTGCAAACAGCTATACACAAATCCGTTGGCAACTAATCTATTTCTAAACCATTCTATTCTTAAAAATGACCTTATCTTTATGTTTTAAATTTGATGTATCTAATATATGAGACATGCTCTTATAGCGTTTTTAAAAAAGGTAAAGAAGATTTTAATATATCAGTTCAGGCAGTATGACGAGAAGCTACCTTATATAATTACTTCCATCATTACGCTTATCGTAGTAATAGCTGGTATAAACCTGTTTGTAGAACTTACCGATACTTTAAAAAATGAGTTAATGGCCGGTTACGACCAACAGGTTACCAGCTATGTGATCTCTTTCCGCAATCCGGCACTCACAAAATATTTTGTTTTTATTACCAATGTAGGAGATTTGTACGGCTACCTTATTGTAATAGCTTTAACCACTCTCATCTCTTTTGTTATTTTTAAGCAAAAAAAATATGTGGGGCAGATAATTCTAGTGTTGGCATTAGCATCGGTATCCAATATGATTCTTAAAAGATTTATAAACAGGGCAAGGCCGGGTATAGAACATATGGTATCTGTAGAAACCCTAAGTTACCCAAGCGGACATGCAATGAGTGCCATGGCTTTTTATGGTTTTTTGATCTACTTGTTCTATACTTTTAAAATGAATAAAATTTTAAAAATCCTCGCAATTATAATACTCGCAATACTTATTCTAAGTATAGGAATTAGCCGAATATACCTGGGCGTGCACTTCCCTTCCGATATAGCGGGTGGTTACCTTGCAGGACTTATATGGGTATTCTTTTGTATCATGATATTTAATCTTATAAAGATCTTTAGAAGAGATCCTGAAACCTAAAATATTAAAAGAGGCAACTTTAGCGCCAGTCCACTGTGCTCCTACTCTGCGGAATTTTCAGTTTAGTATTTACTTGCAAAGTTTAATTCCAATCAACACAATTTGAATTAACCGATACCAATAGATCAATAAAACATAAAAATGGATAAAGACATCAAAAACCTATTAAATGCCGAAAATGAGCATATAATAAAACTGCAGGAAATAGTAAAAAAGACTTTGGAAGATGAAAATCTAATCATTCAAAACCTCTTATACCCACCCAAGGAAACTTTGACAAAAGGGCAAAATATTTCTGATAAAGTAGCAAGATTTGGGGGAAGTTGGTTATTTATTATTTTGTTTTTTATAGTGCTAACTATATGGATAATTTTTAATGTTACCGTACCAAAAGGTGCCGAATTTGACCCATATCCTTTTATCTTAATGAATTTGATTTTATCATGTATTGCTGCAATGCAGGCGCCTATAATCATGATGAGTCAAAACAGGCAAGAAGAAAAGGACAGAAAAAGAGGTGAAAATGATTATCTAATAAACCTTAAAGCGGAACTGGAAATAAGGTCCTTAAACCAAAAATTAGATTTGCTCGTACAAGAACAGATAAAGGTTCTCTTTGAAAGTCAGGCCAAACAAATGGAAATTCTGAAAAGAATTGATTCAAAATTATAAACACAAAAAGCTAATCTACAAATTCAAAATATCCTTATTGGAGTTTAACTATTCGTAGCAATTGAAAAATAAACCTGTAGATGAATATTACCTTATCAGAATATATAAAAAAAAGAAATGGTGTCGCAATCGGAAATTCAAAATCCCTAAGAAACAATTTATATCGTTCACTAGGTGCTAAGAATTTTTCAACCTTCTGGAATTATTGGAATCCAATTTTTGGATATTATTTGGGGAAATTCATTTTCAAACCGCTTAAAAAAACCTTTTCGGTTTCAGTTTCATTAATTTTTACCTTTATATTTTGTGGCTTGATTCACGATGCTGTTACTACAATCTTACGTGGCAGCATTTCACTATTTTTCACCACTTGGTTTTTATTTATGGGTTTGGCTGTTTTGTTAACTAAAGGTCTTAAGCATAATTTTTCAAAACATATGTGGATTACCCGAGCCTTGATAAATATAGGAATACTAAGTATCTGTTTATTATTGACGATCTATACACTTAAATTTTTGATCGTTATTTTTTAAAAGAAAAATCTATGACTGTCAGTTTGTCAAATAGTCTGTATTGGTACTTTATTTGTCTATAGTTATTCAGAAAAAATGAATAACACAAAATATTATAAAAATGAGTAAAGGAACTATTAATGTATCGGTAGATAATATCTTTCCGTTAATCAAGAAGTTTTTATACAGCGATCACGAGATCTTTCTTCGTGAACTAATTTCAAATGCCACAGACGCAACATTAAAACTAAAGCACCTTACAAGTATTGGGGAAGCTAGTGTTGAGTTCGGAAATCCCGTAATTGAGGTTAAAATTGATAAGAAGAAAAAGCAACTTCATATTATAGACCATGGGTTGGGGATGACCAAAGAAGAGGTAGAAAAGTACATAAACGAGATTGCCTTTTCCGGTGCTGAAGAATTTTTAGAGAAATACAAGGATAAAAAAGGAGATGATACAGGAATTATTGGCCACTTCGGACTTGGTTTCTACTCTGCTTTTATGGTGGCGAAAAAAGTTGAAATCCTCACCAAAAGCTATAAAGACGAACCCGCAGCGCATTGGACGTGTGATGGCTCTCCAGAATTCACTTTGGAAGAAAGCGACAAAAAAGACAGAGGAACAGAAATTATTCTTCATATCGCAGATGATTCAACCGAATTTTTAGAAGAATCCCGTATTAGCGAACTATTGGTAAAGTATAACAAGTTTATGCCTGTTCCAATTAAATTCGGTGCCAAAACAGAAACGCTTCCTAAACCTGAAGGCGCTAAAGAAGAAGATAAAGCTCCTACAAAAGAGGTAGATAATATCATTAATAATCCCAATCCTGCGTGGACCAAACAACCGGTTGACCTTAAAGATGAGGATTACAATAGTTTCTATCGCGAACTGTATCCAATGCAGTTTGAAGAACCACTTTTCCATATCCACTTAAATGTAGATTATCCTTTCAACCTTACGGGAATATTGTACTTCCCAAAGATGACAAACGATATGAACATTCAGAAGGATAAAATTCAACTGTACCAAAACCAAGTTTTCGTTACCGATAATGTAGAAGGTATTGTCCCTGAATTTTTAACGATGCTTCGCGGAGTGATCGATTCACCAGATATTCCGTTAAACGTTTCCCGAAGTTATTTACAGGCTGATGGTGCTGTTAAGAAAATTGCCAGCTATATCACCCGAAAAGTAGCCGATAAGCTAAAAAGTCTTTTTAATGAAAATCGTGAAGATTTTGAAAAGAAATGGAACGACATAAAGCTCGTAATTGAATACGGAATGCTTTCCGAAGAAAAATTCTTTACAAAAGCTCAGGACTTTGCACTTTACCCAACGGTAGATAGCAAATATTTTACCTTTGAAGAACTTCAGGAAAAAATTAAAGCGAACCAAACTGATACCGATGGAAATACGGTAGTGCTTTATGCATCAAATAAAGAAGAACAACACTCTTACATTGAAGCTGCACAAGAAAAAGGGTATGAAGTTTTATTACTGGACTCACCTATCGTTTCGCATTTACTTCAGAAAATAGAATCTGAAAAAGAGAAAATTTCTTTTGTAAGAGTAGATAGTGATCACGTTGACAGTTTGATAAAAAAAGATGAGGAAGCGATCTCAAAACTTTCCGAAGAAGAAAAGGAAACTTTAAAAGCATTTCTTACTGAAACGATTCCTTCTAAAAAATTCTCGGTACAACTAGAAGCGCTAGATAGTAAAGCCAATCCGTTTATTATTACCGAACCAGAGTTTATGCGGCGTATGAAAGAAATGCAGCAAACTGGCGGCGGCGGTATGTTTGGAATGGGTAATATGCCCGAAATGTATAACGTGATCGTTAATACCAATCACGAACTAGTAAGCGAAATTTTGCATACCAAGACCCAGAAGAAAAAGGAACGTTTGGTAAACCAAGCATTAGACCTTGCCAGGTTAAGCAAAAACCTATTGAAAGGAGAGGAACTTACTGCTTTTATAAAGCGCAGTTATGAGATGATTAAATAACGATTTCTTTTTAGGACTTTAAAAAGCCATTTTCAAAAACAATTGAAAATGGTTTTTTTATTGGACCTAATTTAGAGTCGAACCTTAAAGGTATCTAAAACATTTTTTTTACATTTGGTAGTAAATCTAAAAACTTTAACCTCTATTTAACTGTTAAATTGGCAGACCAACAAGTTTTATTACTATATCTTTAGGTACTCAATGCAGTGCATAATAGACCAATAAAGGTCTTAGTGTATTCCCCAAAACAAATTATAATATGAAAAACTTTCTGATTGTCCGTTTTCTGTCATAACCCTGTGATATTAGCTATGACAAGCCTGTCAAAGATTTTTTCTCCAAAATATCTTCTGTTGAGTTTGTATACAAACTCGTTTAGGTACAATTGCAGGTACTTC